>VAPE01001102.1_pt1 | contig 27292 bp, 28 predicted proteins | sample 3393911 | NCBI WGS metagenome assembly VAPE01 (sample SAMN08290436, study PRJNA428436) | hydrothermal vent metagenome | isolation source: Deep-sea hydrothermal vent chimney | place: Atlantic Ocean: South-mid Altantic Ridge
AATGCGTAAGATAAAGTTTAGAACCACCACGCGCTCCGCGCGTTGCAATCATTCCGAGCTTCGCTCGAAAAAGGTTCGTGCAAAGGATATAATGTCACCGCCAATTTAAAATTTCAACTGAAAGGTACCGCCAAAAAGAAATCCAGAAGGGTTTTTCTCTTTTTGATATTCTGCTAATTACGGAAACGCTCTAAATTTAATCGCAAAAGGGTAAAAATAAATATTCAATTTACCCTCGTGATACGCTAGATACTTATTTTTTTAGATAGCAAAACAAATGAAACATCTCTTGTTGAAATAATGGAATTATATTTTCATAACAAAGATTATTGAGATTAATGTTTAAATAAATATGTAACAGATACGCACACCCGTTTACAAGTGTCACAGATTCTTTTTTGTAGAAAATTTCTGTTTTTGACATTTCTTTGAAGGTTGGAGTTGAGTGGGTGAAGTTAGAAATCGAAAGAAGTGAAGATAGATATTCATTATTTGCCTCCTATACTTTACTCTCGAAAAGGAAAAATTGCATTGGGAATTTTCTTTTCAAAAAACGAAAGATGTCCTACACCAGTGAGTATAACAATTTTTCCAGTAGTCATTATTTTGTTGTTAATATTTTCAAGCATTTTTTCTTCGCGTTCTTTTGATTTTTTAACATCCACAAATCTTTTGTTAATTTTGTTTTCGATATCTACTAATGGAGTGGTCTTCCATGGTGCTTCTTTGTTTAATTCTTTCCATGAATAAGTTTGAATAATCTTCTTCATTTTTTTAAGAAGCTTAATAAGATCCAATTCTTTTCCGGTAACGCCTGATTTTAATTCGCCCTCGTTTCTGTCAAAATAATCAGTTTTTATTTCGCGTTCTTTTGCCCACTCTAACGCAAAAATCATTTCATCGCGAATAGATTTTGATTGTCTTATCTTTTTAACTTCATTGGGTGTCATTTCAACAAAAACCTGATCTGGTTGCAAATCATCCAATATTTGCTTTAATTCTTTTCTTGGCGTTAGCCTGCCATGAAGCGTACCGATAATAATAATTTTTCTCATGCTCATGGTAAAATTTTATCAAAATTTACTTTTGTCGGCAAGTTTTTCAAAAAATTATCTTACCTCCTGCTAGAAATTGGTGTGAACTCTTAAACTGACTTCTGTTTTTAGAGTGGTCGAAAAAGGACAGAATATAAGTAGCGATTAGGGTGATTGATATCTTTGGCTTAGCAATGATGCAACAAAGATTATTGAGATTAATGTTTAAATAAATATGTAACAGATACGCACACCCGTTTACAAGTGTCGCAGATTTTTTTTATAGAAAATTTCTGGTATCTTATTAACATAAGATATAAAAAGTTAGTCATTGAGATAATATTATTCAATATAATATGATTAAAAATTGATTCTTTCTAAAAAAGTGTTTAACTATGCATATTTTTTTGTTATACTTTATTTATGGATAAAAATAGAAAATCTCGTAATATCACAATGTGGCTTAAAAGTACCGATAATCATGCTCAATCAAATTTCCAGAAACGTAAAGCGATTGCTTATCATAAGTTTTTTAAAAAAATCAATAGAAGAGATAATTTTCGTTTTGCTTTTGGTTTTAAATCATATGTGGGGAATGGTATATTTTCCAATGTAGCTATATATAAAGATAGTGAAATTATTCAAACAAATGATAATTTTAAAGCAGATGTTATTTATCAATATAATAAACTAGTTTCACTTGGTTTTTCTGCTGCACCTGCTATTTTAACAAACACTCCCGAATTTAGAAATCTTTGTAGTCCTAAAATAAATACTTATAATTACATGCCTCAATTTTTTCCTAATACCTTTCTTATTAAAAATGAAGAAGATTTATTAAAAGCTGTAAAAAAAGTCAAAACTAAAAAATTAGTATTAAAACCAAATAAAGGACAAAACGGAGATGACATATTTATTTTTGATAAAAATAAAGTAAATTTTAAATTAATTAATAAAGAAAAACTTCAAGATCTAGGATTTCTAGTTCAAGAATCTATTGATACAAGTGCTGGAATTCCAGATGTTACTCCTTCATACCATGATTTAAGAATTATTACTCATGGAAATAAAATTTCTCTTTGTCATGTACGTCAACCTGTTTCTGGTAGTCTTATCGGAAATTCTCATAAAGGTGCTTCAATAACAGAAATAGATATTGATTTAATACCTAAATTTATATTAAATTTTTACGAAGAAGTTCATGCAGAAATAATTAAAAAGTATCCTAACCCTTTATATAGTATGGATATTGGTGTAGGTAAAGATGGCCCGAAACTGATAGAATTAAATGAACATACTGCTTTTCCTGGAGATAAGTTCAAATGCATGAATCGATTTATTAATAATCTTATTGAACACTTAGAAACAATTTCCTGACCTGAATACCTTAATTTAGTGAATAGAAATGTTCAAAAATACTCTTACAAAGGTTGTATTCCTAAATACTTAAACCACATACCCTGCCAATTTTGTAAATCAAACCGTTTCTTTATAAAGTGTGATTACGCTATAAACACAGAACAATTCAAATACTTTCCAAAATTTAGAAAAAAGACTGGAAAAATGAAAGCGAATATCTTTTTGTCCTTATTTTACTTTGTAAAAATTCAAAGATGCACATTTTTCGTTATAAATATATAAATTACTATATTTTTGCATAGTTTAGAGTGATAGTTGCATAGTTTAGCATATTTTTGCATAGTTTAGATTGATAGTTGCATAGTTTGCTAGACTATGATAATATCTTTATATGAAAGAAAAACTACTAACTATCACAGAAGTGGCTGGAATTTTAGGTGTTTCTCTTGATACTTTGCGTCGTTGGGATAAAAGTGGTAAATTAGTCGCAATTAGAAAAGATGGTGGCACCCATCGATACTATCGTGAAAAAGATTTAGAAATTTTTACTAGCAATTTAATGAAATTTGCCACTGAATGGATTTATGACGGTATCGAATTTCCAGGTACATTTTATTGTCCAACAAGTTCTATTTTTAATGCAAGACTGACAAAAATGCAGAATATGCTAATGCATAAGCCTGGGTTTGAAAAATTATCTTCTTTAATTGTTTTAATTACTGGAGAAATTGCTGATAATTCATTTGCTCATAATTTAGGAAAATGGCCAGATGTACCGGGAATTTTTTTTGGCTATGATCTTACTAAGGGTATTATAGTTCTTGCTGATAGGGGCTTGGGTATTTTAGAAACATTACGCCGTGTTCGACCAGAACTTTCAGATCATATCACAGCAGTAAAAGTCGCATTTACTGAATTTATTTCTGGACGTGCACCAGAAAAGCGAGGCAATGGACTTAAACTTGTTCGAGAAGTGTCTCTAGAACAACCAATTGATTTATTCTTTACAAGTGGCGATGCTGAAGCTCGTATAAAAAATTCTGATAAAATATTTCGTGTTACGCGTGGTCAGCGTATTGCGCGAGGGTGCTTAGCAAAAATAGAATTTTAGTATATTTTAAAAATATGAAATTACAATTAGAAAAATTTGGTAAAATGTTATTATCTCGCGAGTTGGGTAGTGAGGCTTTTAAAGCTTTTCAGTCAACTTTATGCGAACTCCCTAAAAATGAAGAGTTAGAAATAGATTTTTCAGGGGTATTAACATTATCACCGTCATGGGCAGACGAGTTTTTAACTCCTTTATTAAATCAATTAGGCAATCGTTTAATTCTTTTGGCTAGTGATAATCTTTCAGTGCATGCGACACTTAAAATACTTGCTGAGGCTAATAAGTATTCATTTAATATCAAAAATTAATATCTCAGTAATGCTGTAATTATTATAAAAACAAAAAATGAAAGATAGCATAATATGCTAACAAAATTAAAACTTCAAAGAATAGTTAAAGTTAAACCCACAAAACCTTTTGATTTTGATTCAACTTTTCACAAACCTGATCACTTCACATCAGGTGATAATTTATGGAAGACAGGAATTCGCTGGCAAACCTGGAATTGGCAAGGCAAAAAATTAGGAATTAAATTTATTGATTGTGGAACAGTTATGAATCCACTTATTACCATAAAAATCTATGCGAAGAATAAACTTGCGAAAGATTTCGTTAATTCACTTATTACTGAAATAAAATATCTTTTTAATCTTGATCTAGACCTTAAACCTTTTTATAAACAATTTAAAAGCAACAAAAGACTTAGTCCAATAATCAAAAAATGGCGTGGTATGCGCCCTGGTCACCCGAGTTCACTTTATGAATATTTAATAATCGGAATTGTATTACAAAATGCAACTATTCGTAGAAGTTTACAAATGTTTCAAGTGCTACTTGAAAATTATGGTTCACTCTTAGAATTTGACGGCAAAAAGTTGTGGTGTTTTTGGAATGAGGGCGGATTAAGTAAAGTGAGTGAGGAAGATTTACGTTTACTTAAGGTTGGCTATCGTGCCAAATCGATTAAAAAAATAGATGAGCAATTTGCCAATGGTCTTATAAATGATATGGAGTTACGTAAAAAAGATAGAGAAACACAAATGGACGAATTATTAAAACTATACGGAATCGGACCAGCGACGGTTTGGTATATTCTTTTTGATGTTTTTCACCACTTTGATTTTTTCAATCATATATCACCTTGGGAACAAAAAATCTATTCAAAATTGTTTTTTAATCAAGATGCTGATAATCCTGTATCTGTCGAGAAAATTCTCAGATATTTTGAACAATTTGGAGATTACAAACAACTCGCTGTGCATTATATTTGGGAAGATTTATGGTGGAAGCGGAAAAATGAGCATATTCCATGGCTTGAAAAGGAAATTCGTCTTTAGATAATATTGATAATTTGTTTATTAATATTATTATAGACTCAGCATATAATTATTTTTTCTCTCAAAGATAGGTTTAGATTTTATTTAATAACATAGCACCAAAATACATTTCGTTGTTTTAAAAAATAAAACCTATATAATTAAATTAATTATGAGTATCTTTAATTTAATAAATTTTTCCGCAGCATTTCAATGGGTTATACATTTTGGTTATCCATTGATGTTTCTAGCTATGCTTATTGAAGGACCTATTGTAACTGCAGCTGCATCTTTTGCTATAGTATTTGGATATTTTAACTTTGGTATTATTTTTATTTTGGCTTTTTTGGGGGATATTGTTGCTGATATTATTTATTATGCAATAGGATATTTCAGTAGAGTAGCTCTTATAGAGAAGTTTGGATATCGTTTTGGATTGACACAAAAACGGATGGAAAGATTAGAATCTCTTATTAACAAAAATCCAATCAAAACACTCATTGCTCTTAAATTAACTCCAATTATTCCAACTCCAGGGCTGATGATTGTTGGAACTACTAAGATGCCCCTTAAAAAATTCATCATTTTGAGCTCCATCGTTGTTATACCTAAAACTATTTTATTTATGTTGGTTGGTTATTATTTCGGTCAAGCTTATGATACAATTATAAAAACAGTCAAAAGTGGAGGGCTTGTTTTAGTTTTTATTCTAATTGCCATAGTAATTATTTATTATGGGTTTACAAAAATTTCAGCTTATCTCGCCAGGAAGGTTGAAAAAATTTGATTAGGAAATATTATTATATTTAAGTTGTGATATTTTAATTTTTTATATGAAAATCGCTATTTTTACAGATAATTTTTACCCCGAATTGAGTGGCATTTCTGATTCAATAATTACAACAGCCAAAGAGCTTGCCAAGTTAGGGCACACTATAAAATTTTTTGTTCCAGAATATTCTAAAAAGAATTTTCAAACAGCGGGACTCAAATATAAAAAAGAAATAGATTTAGGAGATAACATTACAATTACTCGTCTTTTTGCTTTTCCTTTTATAGGCCCGACTAAACAAGCAAGAATGGTAATTCCAATAGGGATACGGACGCTGGCAATTAGAAAATTCAATCCCGATATTATTCATTCACATCTATTTTTTGGTGTTGGTATTGAGGCTCTCATTGCCTCAAAAATATTAGGGATACCATTCATTGGAACCAACCACACGGCTATTACAGAATTTCTTAAATATGCACCATTCAAGAATAATTGGTTAAAGAAAATTAGTATCAAATATGTTAATTGGTATTATGGAAAATGTCAGTTTGTGAGTGCTCCTTCTCAATCTGTTTTTGATGAGATGAAAAGAAATGGATTTAATATAAAACATGAAATTATATCTAATCCTATAGAATTAGATATATTTAATAAACCTAAAAAAATAAACAATATAGATGAAAAAAAAATCTATAAAAAAACTTTTAGATTAAATGACAAAACTATTGTTTGTGTGGGAAGACTAGCTCCAGAAAAAAACATTGATATTATTATAAAAGCAATTGCGATAGTAAAAAAGATAATTCCCGATATCACTTTAATAATTGCAGGACACGGGACATCTTCACAGCTATTAGAGAATCTAGTGGAAAAACTTAAATTGACAGATAATGTACGATTTTTAGGGACGTTAAACCATAAAGATTTATCAAATTTATATAAAGCTTCCGAAATATTTACAATAGCGAGCACCTCTGAAACACAAAGTATGGCGCTTATCCAAGCAATGGCTTGTAAATTACCAGTTATTGGTGTTAGGGCGCGAGCTCTTCCGGAGTATATTGGAGATAGAGGAATACTTATTAAACCAGGAGATATAAAAATGTTAGCACAGAAAATAGTCTTTCTCCTTGGAGATTCTAAACTTCGAGATGAACTTGGAGAACAAGGTTTTCAATTTGTACAAAACTTTTCTCAAAAAAATATTGCCTTAAAATGGGGAAAAATTTATCAGAAAAATATAAATAATTTAGGAAAAATGAAACTCAGTATTATTATACCAGCTCATAATGAGCAAGAATATATTGCTCAATGTCTTAAATCTATTAAAAAAGATGCCAAAACAGTATCTGAAGATATTGAGATTATTGTGGTCAATAATGCTTGTACTGACAACACCAAAGAAATTGCACTTTCTTTTCCTGGAGTTTCTGTTGTAGATGAGAATAGGAGAGGATTATCAATGGCTAGGCAAGCAGGTTTTAGAGCTTCTACTGGTGATTTAATTGCTAACGTTGATGCTGACACTATTATGCCATCAGGTTGGACAAAAAAGGTATTAAGAGAATTCACGAAAAATGATAATTTGGTTGCACTATCTGGTCCTTATGTTTATTATGATCGTTCTTTTTTGATGAATGTATTTATTTGGCTCAGTTATTATTCAATTGGATATTTGTCACACTTAATAAATCACCATATTCTAAAAATAGGGGCTTTATTACAAGGAGGTAATTTTATCTTAAAGAAAAGTGCACTTGAAAAAATTAGTGGTTTCAATACTGATATTAAGTTTTATGGAGAAGATATAGATATAGCTAGGCGTATTCAAAAACAAGGTAGGGTCAAATTTACCTTTCTCTTACCAATGAAAACATCGGCTAGAAGATTTACTCAAGATGGAACCATAAAAACAGCTATTAAATATATAATAAATTATTTTTGGGTTATTTTTTTCAAAAAACCTTTTAGGTATAAATACACTTATGTTGGAGAATCTAATCAATTTTCGAAATACAAGAAAGATGATTGAAAAATATTATTTATTATTCAATTCTGAATTAATAATATTAACAAATACACTAGTAGGTTGAGCGCCAGATATTATTTGATTACCAATAATAAATCCGGGAGTACCATTAATTCCAAATTTTGCACCTTCAGCCCTATCATCATTTAAGTCTCTTAAATAAGCTGATTTATTTTGTTTAACTTCTTGTTTAACTCTTTGCAAATTAATGCCTGGCATTTTTGTGCTGATGAGATTATAAATACTATTCAAATCTCCAAATCCTGAGTTCTCAGCATCTTGTGCTGCAAACATAAGATTATGCCAATTTTCATATTGATTAGGATAGAGTGCCCACATAGCATTTTCAACTAGTCCGGCATCTTGTGAATCTGGTCCAAGGAATTGGAAATCTTTAAATACAATTCGTACTTTACCTGTCTTTACATATTTATTAATTAAAATTGGAAGTGTGTTATCTTCAAAACGTTTACAAAATGGACATTGAAAATCAAACCAATAGGCAATTGTTACAGGAGCATCTGGACTGCCTATAAAAGGCTCATTTTGAGTTTTTACATTTTTTATATTAACAGCTGTTTTCTCTGTTTTTATTTGAGCTATGCCATTGTTAACAGTTTTTGTAGTAGGCTGTGAATTACCACTAGAAGAATAGATTATTGCTCCTGCAATCAACACACCTACAACAAGAATTATCACCGACATTATAAGATTATTTTGTTTTTGTTTCATAATATTTTTTTATTTGAATTTATTTAATAATCCACTTCATCATAATATACAATATGATTATTTGCAAATTTTTAAAAATTTGATGTAAACATTTATTTTTATATGATTTTAGTGCATAATGTATAAATGAATACACAAAAACAAAAAATGGGTAAATTAGTTTTAACTAGACATCACGAATCTGAGTGGAACAAGTTGGGAAAATGGACTGGCATTACTAATGTTCATTTAACAGAAAATGGTTTTGAGAAATCAAAAGAAATGGAAAGTTTAATAAAAGATATTTATTTTGACTATGCTTTCATCTCTGAACTAATTCGTACTCAAGAAACTTTAACTTCTATGCTGACAGGTTATGATCTTAATAAAAAGATTTCAGTAATAAAGGCTAGTGAATTAAATGAACGAGATTATGGTGATTATACTGGTAAGAATAAATGGGAAGTAAAAAAAGTACTTGGTGAAGAAAAATTTAACAAGCTTCGTCGTGGTTGGAATTATGCTGTTCCTAATGGTGAAACTTTAAAAATGGTTTATGAAAGGGCAGTTCCTTTTTATATTGAAAAAATACTACCTCTTATTAAAGAAGGAAAAAATATTCTTGTAGTTTCTCACGGTAATACCATTAGAGCATTAGAAAAATATATTGAAAATATTTCAGATACAGATGTTGCTAAAGTGGAAATGATTTTTGGAAGTGTACTTATTTACGATGTAGATAATGAAGGTCACATAATTGACAAAGAAGTAAGAGAATTATAATTATGAAAACATTTATATCACAACTTGATTGGCGTTTTGCTACAAAAACTTTTGATTCAAAAAAAAATGTTTCAGAAGAAAATCTAAATAAAATATTAGAAGCTGTTCGTAAAGCCCCTAGTTCTTTTGGACTCCAACCTTTTCATGTATTTGTTGTTTCAAACAAAGAATTACGTAAAAAAATTAGGGAAGTATCATTCAATCAACCTCAAACTACAGAAGCTTCATACTTGCTTATTTTTTGTGCTCGTAATGATATAAATTCTAGAATTGATTCTATGATAGAGATTATCTCTGAAGGAAATGAAAAAATAAAAAAAAATCTTTCATTTAAAAGAAATACAATGAAAGAATCTATCAAGAAGAAATCTAACGATGGTCTTATAAATTGGTCAGCTCAACAAGCTTATTTAGCTCTTGGTTTTGGATTAGCAGCTTGTGCTGAACTTAAAATTGATTCATGTCCAATGGAGGGTTTTGATCAAGATGCTCTCAAGAAAGTATTAGATCTCCCCGACAATTTCTTTCCATATGCATATCTAGCTATTGGATATCGAGCAAAAGGACCACTAAAACAGAAGTTTAGATTTTCTAAAGATGAATTATTTACGCTAAAATAATTTAGTTCTAGATAATTAGATTAAGGTTCGAAAATTGTTGTTGTAAAAAAATTATGTGTGGAATTATTGGATATATAGGTAAAGAAAAATCTCTCCCAATCTTGATAAAAGGATTGAAGGCTCTTGAGTATCGTGGTTATGATTCAGCCGGTATTGCTCTAATTGTAAATAATAAAATTGAAACTCGGAAAAGTGTTGGGCAAGTTAAAATTTTAGAACAATCTCTAAAAAATAAATTTAATTTAGATAGTCATATTGGGATAGGACATACACGTTGGGCAACACACGGAATTCCAAATAAACCTAATGCACACCCTCATTCTGATTGTCTAAAAAACATATCTGTAGTTCATAATGGCATCATTGAAAATTATAAAGAATTAAAAAAGTATTTACAAAAAAATGGACATCATTTTCTATCAGATACCGATAGTGAAATTATTCCTCATCTTATTGAAGATTTTATAAATAAAGGTAAAAGTTTTGATAGAGCTCTTTCTGATACTATAAAAATGATTAAAGGAGCATATGCTCTTGTAATAATAAATATAAAAACTCCAAAAATTTTATATGCTACAAAATTTTCTAGTCCATTAGTTATTGGGGTTGGTAAAGGTGAAAATATTATAGCCTCTGATTCGTCTGCTTTAGTTGGAAGAACAAAAGATGTTATTTATCTTAAAGATGGAGAAATTGCGAAAATTAGTAAGAAAGATATTTCCATTACTAATTTAAAAAATAAGAAAACTCCTATTGAAATTGTTCGTTTAGAAACAGACTTAGAACAAGCCCAAAAAGGCGACTTCCCTCATTTTATGTTAAAGGAAATTTTTGAGGGACCAGAAGTTATACGTTTAGCTTATGGAGGTAGGATAAATAGTAATGATGGGGAAGTTAAACTAGGAGGGTTAGAAGAAATTATGAATGAATTAAAGGGAATAAAAAGGATAATGATATTAGCTTGTGGAACTTCTTATTATGCAGGACTAGTTGGGGAATATCTTTTTGATGAAATTGCTAAAATTCCTACTGAGGTTCACTTTGCTTCAGAATTTCGTTATAAAAATAAACCATTTAACGAAAAAACTCTTGCTATTGTAATTTCTCAGTCAGGAGAAACAGCAGATACCCTAGCAGCTCTTCAAAAAGCAAAAAAACATGGTTTACTTACAATAGGGATTGTTAATACTGTTGGTTCTACAATTGCCAGAGAAACCAATGCAGGAGTTTATAATCATGCCGGACCAGAAATTGGAGTTGCCTCAACAAAAGCTTTTCTTTCTCAATTAACGATTATTTTTTTAATAGCAATATACCTTCAAAAAAATGAGGGAAATAAAAACTCATCTAAAAAATTATTAAAAGAAATTGAAAGAATTCCTAAGAAAATAAAAATAATATTAGATCAATCAAAAGAAATTGAAAAATTGGCTAGAAAATATAAGAATTATGAAAACTTTCTTTTTCTTGGTCGGCGATACAATTATCCTGTTGCCCTTGAAGGTGCACTTAAACTGAAAGAGGTTTCTTATATACATGCTGAAGGTTATTGTGCTGGAGAAATGAAACATGGTCCTATTGCTATGATTAGTTCTAAATTTCCAACTGTAGCAATAATTCCACAGAATGGTATTTCTGAAAAAATGTTTTCAAATTTAGAAGAAATTAAAGCTAGAAAAGGGTTAATTTTTGCAATAGCCACAAAAGGTGATAATAAAATCGCTTCTCTAGCAGATGATGTTTTTTATATACCGAAAACAATAGAACTACTTGAACCACTTTTAACTATTGTACCTCTCCAACTTTTTGCTTATTATATTGGAATTAAAAGAGGCTATGATGTTGATAAACCAAGGAATCTAGCGAAATCTGTTACTGTTGAATAATCTTTTTATTTAGATTTTCTAATGAGCTACCGCAAAACCTATAACTTTTTTAGCTCCAGCTTTCTTAAGAATTTTTATAATTTCATTAATCGTTCCACCAGTTGTTGTGACATCATCAATAATAATAATTGTTTTTCCTTTAACATTACTCTTTTTTTTAATCTCGAAAGTGCCGCGAATATTTTTTAATCGTTTTGATCTACTAGTAATTTTAGCTTGAGGAATTGTTTCAATTTTTTTTGTAATAATGTTAGTTTTGACCATCATAACATCTTTACTTTCTTTATTACAAAAACCTTGAGCAATTTTTTGAGCTTGATTATAACCGCGCTTTCTCATTTTCATTTTTGAAATTGGAACTGGAATAACAAAAATAGGAGATCCGGCAGTATATATTTTTATATCAGAAATATCTTCCAAAAGTTCATTGTATAAAATTTCACCTAATTTTTGTCCAAGGTATGGACGATGATGATATTTTAGATCCCAAATAATTTTTTTAATTAATAAATTATGATATTCAAAAACAGCTATAATATTTTCTGTATTTCTCTCTTCAATCTGATTTATTCCTAATAAACAATTTGAACAAAATATTTCTCCTTTTTTTTCGCAACCTAAACACACAGAAGGAGATAATAACTCCAAAAACCAATTAATTATTATTTTTATAATATTAAAACTAAATTTCACACTCTTATTTTACTATATTTATGATATACTAGTATAGCAATTTATGAATAATTCATTAAAAAAAATAATTTCTGATGGCCTAAATAGTTTGTCGGACATCTTTCATCAAGATGTTAATTCTTTTAGCTCCTTGGGAATTGATATTGGCTCATCAACAATAAAAATTGTTCAACTTAAAAAGAAAAATAGTAGGGTTATACTTGAAACATATGGTGCTTTGTCTCTCGGACCTTATGCCAATACAGATATTGGTTCTATCACAAATCTTTCCACAGAAGATATAGCTAAAGCTTTATTAGATGTTATAAGAGAATCAAAAGTTACTATTCGTTCTGGGGCTATAGCAATTCCATCATCTTCAAGTCTTATTTTTACGATATCGTTACCAAATAAAATTAATGAGAATAATTTATCTTCTATTGTTCCGATTGAAGCTCGTAAATATATACCAATACCTATTTCTGAAGTGACACTTGATTGGTCAGTAATCTCGCAAGAACCAAAATCATTTATAGATACTGATAATGTTAATAATGTTAATGAACTTGGACACAATGATACGAAAAGTGATTCACAGCTGAACATTTTAGTTGTTGCTATTCATAATGGAACCCTTTCCCGATATCAAGAAATATTAAAAAAAACAAAAATACAATCAGAATCTTTTGAAATGGAAGTTTTTGCAAATATCCGTTCTTTTATTAGGCACGATTTATCTCCAATTTTAATGATGGATTTTGGAGCTTCAAAAACGAAAATAGCTATTATTGAAGCCGGAATTATTCGCATTTTTCATGTCGTTAATCGTGGTTCAAGTGATATTAGCAAAAACATAGCCCAATCATTAGGAATTCCATTTGTTGAAGCTGAAAAGCTTAAAAGATCTATTGGCCTCACAGGTTCTAGTAATTCAGAAGTGAAAGATATCATAAGTTTATCAATAGATTATATTTTTTCAGATACAAAAAGTGTTGTGTTTGCTTATGAGAAGAAGTATAATAAAAGTATTAGTAAGGTTGTTTTAACTGGTGGAGGTTCTGTTTTGAATGGATTACTTGAACGGGCCAAAGAAACTTTACATACTGAGGTTGTTTATACCAACCCATTTTCCAAAACGGAAGCCCCAGCTTTTTTACAGTCAATCTTGGAAACTAGTGGTCCTGAATTTTCAATAGCTGTTGGATTAGCACTTCGTCAATTGTTATAATATAAATAATATGGAGAATTCATTTCAAACATCATTTATACCTAAAAAACCGATAAATTCTGTTGATACAGTAATAGAAAAACCCAAGAGTATTTTTACTATTTTATCTGTTATTTTATTGATTATCACAATTATTACTTCTGTTGGGTTTTTTGCTTATAAAAGTTATTTAATTAAACAAAAAAAATCATTATCTGTTTCTCTTCTAAAAATACGTGAAAGTTTTGATCAAAATACGATTAGCAAATTAGAATTATTTGATAGAAGAATCACTACAGCTAAAAGTATTCTTGACAAACACATTGTTCTTTCTCCAACATTTGAATTACTTGGATCTTTAACTATTCCAAGTATACAGTATACTAGTTTCAAATATTATACTAATAATAAAGGATTTTACGTAAAATTATCTGGAATTTCCCGTGATTATAAATCAATTGCTCTTCAAGCTGATGTTTTCAATAGTAATAAGGGTCGATACTTCAAGGATGTCATTTTTTCAAATTTAACAAAAAATAGAAAAAATTATGTTACTTTTAATATTAACTTCATGATTGATCCTATTCTTTTATCTTATCAGAATAATATTTTACTTAAACAAGCTCAAGTAGGTCCATTGAATTCATCTAATAATTAAATTATGAAAATATTTTTTCCAATTTCTATAGTCACTATATCTGTAATCATTTTCTTTGTGGTTATTAATCCACTTTACAATAATATTAAATCATTAAAGAATGATGTTTCTACTTATAATAATGCTCTTAACAGTTCAACCAATTTACAAAAAAGAAGGAATTCTCTTCTAGAGAAATATAGAAACATCAGTCAAAAAAATAAAAATCGTTTAGATGATTTTTTACCAAATACAGTAAATAACATAAAATTTATTCTTGAAATTGAAAGAATAGCTAATCTTCACGGTATGCCATTAACAGATATTAAATTTGAGGATAGACAAAATGAAAACTCAAATAATGTATCTTTAGGTAGCAAAATGGTCATCTCAAATAATATTTCTAATTCTAAGTCCTATGGAGTATTCCCTGTTGAGTTTATTACAGAAGGTAGTTATAATTCTTTTATTCTTTTCTTAAAGGACATAGAGCATAATCTAAGAATTATGGATATTAAATCTATTTCATTCGCCGTTCCAAACTCTGCAGTTAAAATAGGAAATGGTATTAACCCTAATATCTATAGTTATAAATTAAATATACAAACTTATTGGCTTAAATAATATGAAAAAACCTTATCATAAAATTTTAATAATATTTTCTATTCTAGTAATTGTTATGGGGGCCTATTTTTATTTCTCAAGTGACACAACGCCAGAAGCTTCCTTGTCTTCATCACTAGGATCATCTCTATCTGAAAATAATTCTAGTTCTTCTAAAACAAAGATTGCTTCAAATATTGCTTTTATCTCAACTCTTGATTCTTTGAAAAGAATTGATATAAATACTACACTCTTCGCAAGTAAAGCTTTTCAATCTTTAAATGATAATACTGTAAAACTAGAAGATGTAGCTTCCGGTAGGGTTAATCCATTTGCTCCAACTATAAATCGATTGATAAAGAATATTCCAATTGTCTCCCAAGTTACTACTAATAAACCGTTAGAAATAAAAAATAAAACAGCAGTGTTAAGTGGTGTTGTTAGAAATACTACTGGAGCGACAGATGCATATTTTGAATATGGACCAACAAACAAATTAGGTCAAAAAACATCATCTGTTACGGTTTCTCTTATCGGTATATTTATCTCTAACATTACTGGGTTAAAGCCAGAAACAAATTATTTTTATAAAGCTTGTGCTAAAATAAACAACGCTCCATTTTGTGGTAATATCATTCCTTTTAGTACTATTAAATAAATTATGACATTTTTAGAAACATTAGTAAAAAATAATATTATAGAAGAGGATCAGGTATCTCAAATAATTGAACTGGCTGATAAAAAATATAAAGGAAGTATTGATCAAGCATTACTTGAATTTAATGTTGATGAAAATAAAGTACTTGAGATAAAAGGGAAATTTTTTAATATTCCAATCCGTAATGTTGATCCCAACAGTGTTTTATCCTCTACTCTTAGATTAGTGCCAGTAGATACAGTAAAAACATGGAATTTTATTCCAATAGGAGTGAATAATAATGTTATTGAAATTGGTATTATTGATCCAGAAAATGTTCAAGCAATGGATGTCCTTACTTTCATAACGGCTAAAATAGATAAACCATTTAAATTATTTTTAATTTCGATTTCAGCTTATAATGAATTATTTAAAATGTATGATGGACTTACAAATGAGGTAGATCAGGCTCTTTCTGAACTTGATTCTGAAATTGCTTCAGCTAAAAATGATGATTTATTTAAGAAAGGTAAACAAAATACAGATGGGGAAAACATAATTAAAAATAAGATCATAGTAGACGCACCAATTATTAAAATTGTGGCAGTTATCATAAGACACGCTACTGAAGGTCGGGCTTCGGATATTCATATTGAAAATATAGGAGATAGAATTAAAGTTCGTTTTCGTGTAGATGGACGACTTTACACCTCGTTATCTTTACCAATAACAGTTTATAGTGGAATTATTGCGCGTATTAAAATTTTATCAAAACTCCGACTTGATGAAAAACGTAAACCCCAAGACGGTGGCTTCTCGGCTAGGATAGATGGGCGTAAAATTGATTTTCGTGTTTCAACAATGCCATCTTATTATGGGGAGAAAGTTGTGATACGTATTTTAGATCCACAAAGAGGAGTTAAAACTCTTGATAATCTTGATTTATCTCCAGACAATTTAGTTCTTATCCGCGAAGCCATCAATCGCCCTTATGGTTTAATTTTAATTACTGGTCCAACAGGTTCAGGAAAAACTACAACTTTGTATTCTTTAATGAAGGAACTTGATAGTGAAAGTAATAATATTATTTCGCTTGAAGACCCTATAGAATTTCAGATTCCTGGGGTTAATCAATCACAAGTAGCTCCTGAAATTGGTTATACTTTTGCTTCAGGACTGCGTTCTCTCTTAAGACAAGACCCAGATATAATAATGGTTGGAGAAATAAGAGATAGAGAAACAGCTGAACTCGCCATTCAAGCAGCTCTTACTGGACATTTAGTTTTTTCAACTTTACACACCAATAATTCTATTGGGGCAATCCCTAGATTAATAGATATGGGGATTGACCCTTACCTTATTGCTCCAACTTTAGTTCTTTGTGTTGCTCAAAGATTAGCTAAGAAAATTTGCCCAACTTCAAAACATGCAATTCCGATGGAAGAATCTGTAAGAATTATGATTAATAAGCAGTTTGAAGATTTACCAGAAAAGTTTAAATCCAAAATAGAAATTGGGAATAATATATATGAAGCAGTACCATCACCAGAATGTTCATCTGGTATAAAGGATCGTGTTGCTATATATGAAATGTTCAAAGTTGATAAGGAAATGGAGAGGGTTATCTTATCAAGACCCGCAGAACAAGAGATTTATAAACTTGTCCGTTCACGAGGAATGTTAACTGTTCGTGAAGATGCTATTATCAAAGCATTAGATGGACAGATACCGTTTCAAGAGATATATAAATTCTAATAAATAAATAGTACATATTTATGATATAGGAAAATAATTATAATTATATTATACTAGACTAAGTATGGAATTAAAGAAAAAAATTTTTATTATTGATGACGACAATTTTCTTCTTGATATGTATTCATTAAAATTTGCTAAATCTGATTTTGATGTAACAACAGCTCTTGGTCCAGAAATTGCCCTTAAAAAACTTAAAGGTGGTTTTACCCCAAGCATCATACTTTTAGATATTGTTATGCCAGTAATGGACGGTTTTGAACTTATGGAAAAGATGAAAGAAAATAAATTAGCTCCTGATGCTATAAAAATTATTTTATCAAATAGAGGACAGCCATCTGACATCGCGCGGGGTAAGGCTCTTGGGGCTTCAGGTTATATTATTAAAGCCTCTACTACTCCAAGTGAAGTTATAGAGAAGGTACATGAAATTATAAATAATATAAATAAAAAAAATTAATGGATTATAAAAAATTTATAAATGATATAATTACTACTCTAATACATGAAGATGGATCTGATCTACATCTTGGAGCAAATCGTAAACCAGCAATACGTGTTAATGGAGAGCTAATTTTTGTTGTTAATCAAAAAGAATTGACTCAAGAAGATATGCTGAGTATCCTAAAAATATTACTTGGAGAGGAAAAAACTAACAATTTTCTTCAAGAAAAAGAAATTGATTTTTCCTATACTTTTAAAGAAGATGTTTATCTACGATGCAATGCTTTCTTCCAACGTGGTTCTATCTGTTTAGCTTTTCGATTGATTCCTAAAATAAAAACACTTGAAGAATTAAATCTTCCAGTCATTCTTGAAAGTTTTACAAAAAAGAAACAAGGATTTTTCTTAGTAGTTGGTCCTATTGGTCAAGGTAAATCAACAACACTGTCAACAATGATTGATATAATAAATAAAACAGAAGCTAGTCATATTCTTACTATAGAAGACCCAATAGAATTTGTTTATAAAGCTGATAAATCTATAATAGATCAGAGAGAGGTTGGTATTGATACTAATGATTTTCCAATTGCTCTTAAATCAGTTTTTCGTGAAGATGTAAATGTAATTCTAATTGGTGAAATGCGTAGTTTAGAAACAATTTCTGCTGCTGTTACAGCAGCTGAAACGGGCCACTTAGTTTTATCAACACTTCATACTAATAATGCTTCGCAAACTATTGATCGTATCATTGATTCATTTCCGCCAAGTCAACAAGAACAAGTTAGATTACAATTAGCTTCTAGTTTGCTTGGCATTTTTTCTCAACGTTTAATTCCACGAATTTCTGGTGGTAGAATTCCTGCCTATGAACTTCTCATAAATAATAATGCTATCTCAAATTTAATTCGAGAAAAAAGAACCCATGAAATCAATACAGTGATAGAAACTTCTTCAGGAGAAGGAATGGTTGATTTGAATAGATCTTTGATTGACCTTGTTTCTAGAGGAGAAATTAGTATGGAAAGCGCTTATCAATATTCAATTAATCCTAAAAGTTTAGAACGTATGTTATAAAATTATGTTATTTAAATATGAAGCAATTACAAATAATGGTGAAAAGAAAGTAGGATCTGTTGAAGCAGCTTCAAGGGATTTAGCCATTGCTGCAGTTCAACGCCAGAGTTTAATCATTGCTTCAATTAAAGAAGATAAAGGTAGAAAAAGTTTTAGTGAGATTTCCTTTTTTGGAACTTCTATTAAAATGAAAGATGTCGTGATAATGTCAAGACAGATTTCAACACTTTTTGAAGCTCAAGTTTCAGCTCTAAAAGCTTTTACTTTATTAGCTACTAATACAGAGAATAAGGCTCTGGTCAAAATTTTAGATAATGTTGCTGAGAATATCCAAGCCGGTTCTACAATTTCAGTTGCTCTAGCTAAACATCCAGAGGTTTTCTCTGATTTTTATGTGAATATGATTAAGGCTGGGGAAGAATCAGGAAATTTAAATCAAACCTTTTTATATCTAGCTGATTATCTTGATCGTCAATATCAACTTACTAGTAAAACCAAAAATGCTCTCATTTATCCTGGTTTTGTTATAGGTGTTTTTCTTGTAGTAATGACTTTGATGTTCGTTTTTATTGTTCCTAAACTAGAGTCAATAATTAAAGAATCAGGTCAAGCTATTCCACTTTCAACTAAAATAATAATGGGAATTAGTAATTTGTTTGTTAATTATTGGTTATTCTTAGTGATGGGTATTCTGGCTTTTATTATATACATAATAAGATTAATAAAAACAAAATCAGGTAGAAGATATTTAGATAGTCTTAAAATAACATTACCCATTTTGAGAAATATTTACATTAAGCTTTACTTATCTCGTATTGCCGATAATATGGATACTATGCTTTCATCAGGAATTCCTATTCTGAGAGCTATTGAATTAACGAGTGCTGTTGTTGGTAATCATATTTTTGAAGATATTTTAAAGGAAGTAGCTAAAGCTGTCAGAGGAGGAAGCTCACTCTCAGATGCCTTTTCCAAACATATAGAAATTCCACCCATAATGGCTGGGATGATACGGGTTGGAGAAGAGACTGGTTCATTGGGCAATATCTTAAAAACTCTTGGGAATTTTTATAGTCGCGAAGTAAATGATGCCGTGGACACCCTGGTTAGTTTGATTGAACCATTAATGATAATAGTTCTTGGTCTGGGTGTTGGGCTTCTTTTAACCTCTGTCTTGATGCCGATTTACAATATTGCTGGCGGTATTAACTAAATTGTTATCCACAATTAACCTTAACTTGTACTTTTTTTCCAGTTATGTGATATAATAAATATATTATAAGGTCGTGTTTTTTAAAGTTTAAAATTAATAAAATTATAATTTTAATATGAAGAATAAAAATAAAGGTTTCACTCTTATAGAACTTTTGGTTGTTATCGCCATCATTGGTATTTTAGCTTCAGTAGTTCTTGCTTCTTTGAATACCGCTAGAGCGAAAGGAGCAGATGCAGCTATCAAAGCAAATCTTAATAATACAAGGGCTCAAGCGGAATTGTTTTATGGTGATAATAATAACACCTATCTACCTGCCACTGGTGCTACTGCATTAAGTGGAGTGGTTGCTTGCCCAACCGCAGGTAGTACTGCAACTATGGTAGGGAAAAGTCCTAATATCTCCAAGGCTATTGCTCAGGCAACGAGCTTAGGTTCTGGAGGGAATGCTTGTTATAATACAGCGAATGCATGGGCTGCTGCTGTGACTCTCAAAACAGATGCTAAAAAAGCTTGGTGTGTAGATTCAACTGGACAATCACAAGAAGAAACTTTAACTACAGCAAAAGATGCTACTGGAGCAATTGGTTCCACTGGAGCTTGTAATTAGTTTGTTTTTATGTTATTTAAAAAACCACCCTACAGGGTGGTTTTTTAAATAAGAATGGACGATTATAATTCCAATGATTTTTTTGTAAATAATGTTTTTATTTAACATTTTATAATGTTATAATACCAACATGTACATACTTACTTTTATTTTAATCTTTTTATTCGGAGCAATCATTGGCAGTTTTTTAAATGTGGTAATTTATAGATTTAATACTGGTAAAAGTATTGTTAAAGGTCATTCTATTTGTATGTCCTGTAATAAAAATCTTCGTTGGTATGAATTAATTCCTATTCTTTCTTTTTTGATTCAATCAGGTAAATGTCGACGTTGTTCAAGTCGTATCTCATTTCAATATCCGCTGGTTGAATTTTTAACAGGGATATTGTTTGTTTTACTTGCTTTTCATTTTCTACCTTTACTTTCTTTTTCATTTTCTACCTTTACTTTCTTTTTCATTTTTTACGCCTTTATTTTCTCATTGTTAATAGTTATTTCATTTTATGATATTCGTCATAAAGTTATCCCGGAAAAATTGATATTCTTATTTATTCTATTCTCATTCATTTCTATTTTTATATCTTATTCAAACAATGGGTTAGCTTTAATCTTTCCATCTTCTTTAGCTTTTTTATCCGGACTAATATATGCGTTACCTTTTGCTATTCTTTGGTTAGTTTCTAAGGGTAAATGGATGGGGTTAGGTGATACCAAATTAATTCTTGGTATTGGTTGGATTCTTGGGATAACGAATTCTCTGGTGGCATTAGTATTAGCTTTTTGGATTGGAGCTATTATTGGTTTAGCTTTAATTTTTATTTATAAAAATAAGGAGAAACATATTGGCTTAAAAACAGAAATTCCATTCGCTCCATTTTTAATTATCGCTACCTTGATTACATTTTTATTTAATATAAGTATTATTTCACTACTTAATCTATTTCGTTTTTAATTTTTTTTGATGTTCAATTTTTCCAAAAAATTTAAGTTTCATTTCAGAGATCTGCATAAAGGACTAACTCTCATTGAACTTTTAGTTGTTTTGGCTATTTTTTCCGTTGTTAGTTCAATGGTAATGTTTGACTATGGAGGTTTTAGATCAACAACCTCAACTCAAAATTTAGTGAATGATATTGCTCTATCTATTCGTAAAGCTCAAAGTTCTGCCATTGGAGTTGTAAAAGTGGATTCTACTTTCCAGTATGGACATGGAATACATTTTTCAGTCAATAAGCTTTCTAATCCAATGATTGGTTCTAATAAATCTTTTATTTTATTTACCGATATTGGTAATTCTGGTTATTATAAAAATAATAATAATAATAGTTCTAATTGTAATAGTCCAATGTCTAATAACGAATGTGAGGAGATGCTTAATATCAAGGGTCCTGATAAAATTTCAAGTTTTTCTATATATCAAAATGGAGTTAGAAATGTAAAACATAACGGGTTTTTAGACATTGTTTTTACCAGACCAAACCCTGATGCTAGTTTTTGTTATAGAAGTACTATGAATTCGCCTTGTACCCAGACCTCAACTTTGGCTTCAAGCATCACAATTACAATCACAAATGATCAAGATTCTAAACAACCAATTACTAAAAAAATAACAGTTTGGAATACTGGGCAAATAAGTGTTCAGTAAAATATAAAATGTATTTTTAAAATGAATAATAAAAAATACGATAAAATACAAAAGTTTCAATCAAAAAGGGGATTTACTCTTATTGAATTGATGGTTTCTACCTCAATTTTTATGATCGTTATGTTAGTTGCCATTGGGTCACTCTTAGTAACATCTAATGCAGCTAAAAAATCTTATTCTTTAAATTTTACCATGGATAATTTGGGTTTTGCTGTGGAAAGTATGTCACGTTCTCTCAGAATGGGAACTAATTATACTTGTAGTTCCTCAAGTATAATCTTAGGAAGTAATCTCTTACCCAAAGACTGCCCAAATGGTGGGACTATGATAGCTTTTATTCCAGCTGAAGCATCTAGTAATGATCGTACTGCTTATAAACTAGAATCAAACACAACAAATGGCACAAAAACAATCCAACGTTGTAAGACATCTGCTAATGGAATTTCTTGTGAAGATATGGTCTCTCCCACTATCCATATAGATATGTTAAAATTCTTTGTAAAAGGATCTTCTCCAGCTGATCCTATTCAACCAAGTGTTTATATGCTTTTAAGAGGATCAGTTACTATTAAAGAGAAAATAACCTCATTTGCTATTCAAACACTAATATCGCAACGTACAGCGGAATAATAAATATGAAATTAAACCATAAACAAAAAAATAAATTTATCTTTTCTTGGAAAAAAAATTTTAATAAATTTAATCAAGGGTTTACTCTTGTTGAAACTATGGTTGCAGTTTTTATATTAACAATTGCCTTAACTTCTTTTCTAAGTTTAACCTCTAGGAGTTTATTTGCTGCTCGATATGCTAGAAATGAAATGACTGCTAGTTATTTATTACAAGGAGCTGTTGATTATATAAGAAATGAACGTGATTCAATAGCTTTCCAACAACAATTTAGTGGTGGTGGTTGGACAAAATTTCTTAATAGATTTGGATATGTTTCCGCTATCTCTTCTGGTCCATGTTTTTCAACTAATGGTTGTTATTTTGAAGTAAATGCAAAAAATCCTGTGATAAATAAATGTAATACGAACCCTTCATTCGGAACATTGAAATGTCCTATTTTCTATTATGATAAAACTGCCTCAAATAATAGTAATAGTTTTTATAATTATGATAAAAGTGGTGTCCCTTCACATTTTAAAAGAAAGATTTTCTTAAAATTGAGCTCTGCTAATTATCCTTATGAGTTGGATGTTACAGCTACAGTTGAGTGGTTAAATGGAAATGTTGTTCGTTCAAGATCATTACATACAAGTTTATTAAATTGGATGGGTGCTAAATAAAAAATTAAGAAAATGAAAAAATTTATAAGACAAAAAATTTTTATTTTATTAGAAACACAAGGACAAAAAGGTTATGCTCTTTTGTTTACAGTTATTTTAGTTAGTATAATTTCGCTTATTGGTTTAGGTTTATCTAATACAATATATAAGCAAGTAATGCTTTCTTCTGAGGCGAAAGATTCACAATTGGCTTTTTATCAATCAGATATGGCTATGGATTGTGCTTTATATGTTGATAATCAAACTAATGATTTAACGAGTGGTAAAGCAAATTTTACTTGCGGTATTGATAAAAACGGTCAGCCTTATACTTTAAATATAGGGACTGTAATAACACAAAATCAAACTATTTATAGCTTAAATCCATCTAGTTTAATTTCTGATTCTACTAATCCTTGTTTTCGTATAAATATAACTAAGGATAATTCTACTAATAAAACAGCTACGACCATTATGGCTAATGGTTATAATATCTGTAATGTAAATAATAGTAGAACTGTTGAGAGAACGATTGAAGTTCAATATTAAATAATATGAATAATTTTTCAGCTCAAAACCGCATACAAAAACTTCGGGATGAAATATCTCGTCTACGTTTTTTGTATCATGTTAAAAATGATCCGAAAGTTACTGATGATGTTTATGAATCTTTAACTAGAGAGTTACATCTTTTAGAGAAAAAGTATCCACAATTTACAGATGAAAATAGTTCCATAAATCGTGTAGCGGGAGAACCCTTGGACAAGTTTATAAAAGTTCAACACAATTCCAGAATGTTTTCTATGAATGATGCTTTTAGTAAAAAAGAAGTAGAAGAATGGGAAAATCGTATTTCTAAATTAATTAAAAAACCATATTCATATTTTTGTGAGTTAAAACTTGATGGTCTTTCAGCTTCTTTAATATATGAAAACGGTATTTTTATCCGAGGGGCTACTAGAGGAAATGGATTAATAGGGGAAGATGTAACAATGAATTTAAGGATGATAGAAACAATTCCCTTAAAACTTAAATATCCTTATCCTAAATATATTGAAGTTAGAGGAGAAGTTGTTATGCCTAAAAGAGTATGGCGATTTTTAAATGAAAAACAAAAAAAACTAGGTAAACAACCTTTTGCTAACACTAGAAATGCTGCTGCTGGTAGCCTCCGTCAACTTAATCCCAGAGTCGCTCAAGAAAGGAAGCTTGATTTTTTTGCATGGGATTTAGTTGATTTAAAACTAGACAATAATAAAGAATTATTAATTAAACATTCCCAGAAACATAGTTATTTAAGAAAATTAGGTTTTCAAATAGCTCCTTATGAAAAAGAAGCTAAAAATATTGAAGAGGTATTTTCTTTTATTGAAGATATAGGTGAGATAAGAGAAAGTTTACCATATGGAACTGACGGTATGGTGATATCAATAGATCAATTAGATTTACAAAAAAAACTTGGAGCAGTTGGCAAGGCTCCTAGATATATGATAGCTTTTAAATATCAAGCAGAAAGAGCTACAACTCAAGTAACTGATATTACTGTAAATGTAGGTCGGACGGGGGTTCTTACTCCTCTTGCCCATTTTAACCCAACATCAGTAGCGGGATCAGTTATTTCTAAAGCTACTTTACATAATTTAGACCAAATAAATCGTTTAAATATTAGAATAGGAGATACTGTTGTAATACAAAAAGCAGGGGATGTAATTCCAGAGGTTGTTGAAACTTTAGTTAAATTAAGAAATGGAAAAGAAAAAAAGTTTAAAATGCCAACCTTATGTCCTGTTTGTAATTTTAAGGTAGAAAAAAAAGAAAACAAAGCGAAAAATAATTCGGTATTTAACTCCGTTGCTTTTTATTGTACAAACAAGAATTGTCCTGCTAGAAATCAGCGTAATCTCGAACATTTTATTAATGTCTTTGAAATATATGAAATTGGACCTAAAATAATTAAAAGACTTAAAGACGAAGGTTTAATTAGTGATGCCTCTGATTTTTTCAGTCTTGAGAAGGCAGATTTGTCAGGGTTAGAAAGGTTTGGAGAAAAATCAGCTGATAATATAATTTTATCAATCAAATTACATAAAAAGGTTTCACTTTGGCGTTTCATTTATGCTTTAGGAATAATTCATGTTGGAGAACAAACAGCACAAGATTTAGCTAACCATTTTTCTTCTCTAAAGAAAATAATGGAAGCATCTGTTGAAGAAATAGTTGAAATAGAAAATGTCGGACCCATTGTAGCTAAAAGTATTTTTGAATTTTTCCACAATAAGATGAATTTAATTTTTATTCAAAAACTCTTAAAGAATGGAATAGTAATTTTTAATAAAAAAATAAAAACTAAAAAACTTCATAATAAAACCTTTGTTTTAACCGGTACGCTTTCATCTATGTCCAGAGAAGAAATAAAGAAAAAAATTACTGAAAATGGAGGCAAAATATTAAGTTTAGTTTCAGTAAATACAGATTATGTTGTTGTTGGAGCTAACCCAGGAAATAAATATATCAGTGCTAAAAAACTTGGAATTAAAATTTTATCTGAAACTGAATTTTTGAAAATGATTTAATTATGCTATTCTAAGATTATGAAATTAGAGGAAATCGAAAAATTATCAGTTCTAGCTAGAATTGATATAAATAAGGAAGAAATGGTTGGGTTAGCTAAAGATTTTGATTCAATTTTAGCTTATGTTGACCAAATTCAAGAAGTTGCTAAGTTAATTCCCGTAGATTCCCAGCAAGAAAAAAAATCTAATTCTCACTTGCCATTTAATAATATCCTCCGCGAAGATAGTATAACTGAAAATCCCCAAAAATATTCTGATAAAATAATTAAGGAAATGCCAGACAAAGAAGGTCGTTTCTTAAAAGTGAAACAGATTTTATGATTGATTTAGAAAAATTAACAATAGAAAAAGCTCATAATTCTTTGAAAGAAGGTAAATTCTCGGTGGCGGATTTAATAAATGCTTATCTAGAAGTTATTAAACAGAAGAATAAAGATATTAATGCTTATCTAGAAATATATAATGATATTTCTAATCAGATTAAAAAAGCCCAAGAAATATTTGATAAAGGAGAAGATACTTTAATGACCGGAATACCTGTTGCTATTAAAGATAATATCTTATTTGATGGTCATATAGCTTCAGCTTCTTCAAAAATCCTTGAGAATTATAAAGCCACTTATGATTCTTTTGTTATTGAAAAGTTAAAGAAGGAAGGAGCTATTATTCTCGGTAGAACTAATATGGATGAATTTGCTATGGGTTCGTCAACTCAAACTTCAGCTTATGGAATAACTAAAAATCCTCACGATTTATCTCGTGTCCCTGGAGGTTCATCTGGTGGTTCGGCTACAGCTGTAGCTAGTAATATGGCTTTAGTTTCCCTTGGAACAGAAACCTGTGGTTCTGTTAGACAGCCATCTTCTTTCTGTGGGTTAGTTGGACTAAAGCCAACATATGGATCGGTTTCTCGATATGGGATAATTGCAATGGGTAGCTCTCTCGACCAAGTTGGAAGTATGGGAAAAAATGTTAATGATGTCGAAATAATTTTTAATACAATAAATGGTTATGATAAAAAAGATAGTACTTCAATCCCCAATAAATTACGTGATACAAAAGATGATTCTCTTAAAAAGAAGCTAGGGATTCCACGAGAATTTTTAATTGGTGGTGGTATGGATAAGGAAGTCTTACAAAACTTTGAAGAAAGTTGTAAAAAATTAGAAAAAGCAGGCTATGAAATTATTGATGTCTCATTGCCTTTAATCAAATATTCATTAGCGGTTTATTATATTATAATGCCAGCAGAAGTTTCTAGTAATTTAGCTCGTTATGATGGAATACGTTATGGTTTATCTATGGATGCTGATAATTTATATGATGT
>VAPE01005859.1_pt1 | contig 27268 bp, 16 predicted proteins | sample 3393911 | NCBI WGS metagenome assembly VAPE01 (sample SAMN08290436, study PRJNA428436) | hydrothermal vent metagenome | isolation source: Deep-sea hydrothermal vent chimney | place: Atlantic Ocean: South-mid Altantic Ridge
AGCAATAAAATCAGGGCAAGGACCCTGATTGCCACGGTTGCCGATCGCCTCAACCGGCAGTACCGAGACCGTATTCAGGGTTTGATCTATTCCCGTCGCGACATTGTCCGGCTTTTCGCTGATCGTGAGCGGCGCAAGCTGTTTGCGGCGACAAACCCGGTCTTCAAACAGCTCAGGCGGGAAGACGAGTATTTCTCTCACCTTAATTTTTTTCTGCCGGATAATTCACTCTTCCTGCAGATAAATGAATCCGGCCAGAATGAAAAAGGGTGTATCTGTTTTCCCAAGGTAGCCAAAGGTGAGGGGCGTCCCAGGATGGCAAGCGGTTTTGCAGATGACTGCTACGGCCTTGATTTTTTTATTATCCAGCCGGTTTTTGAGCGGAAAAAGTATATCGGCAGCATGAGTTTCGGTATCCGGATTGACGAGTTTCTTGAGGCGCTCCGTGGAAAACTTGATCTTCCGGCGGCGTTGTTTCTGAGCAGCGACCGGCTTGACAAGGATGCCTTGAAAAACCATGATGCTCTTCCGGTCGACGGGGGGGTAATCTATGCCTACAATGACCCTTTTTTCGCCGGGAATGCGCAACGGCTGCATATTAACGATGAAAGCCAGATGCTGGACACTAAAAACGGTGTTTACAATATTTTTACCTCATACGTGATAAAGGATATCCAGGGCCGCGAGATCGGCCGGATTATTCAGGCCCTGGATGTGACCAGCTTCGTTGGATCCCAGCGCTATGATCTGGTTAAATTGTCTCTGGTCACCCTGACATTGCTGGTCATCGCCACCTTGATTCTTTATTTCAGTTTTAACACGATACTCGGCCGGATCGGGGAGCTCAACGACAGGCTGCGCGGGAAAAATGAGGAGTTGCGCAAAGCTGGCGAGCAGCTCGAAGCCCTGGTCGAGAAGAGGACGGCTGAACTTGAAGAGACAAATCGTCATCTTAAAGAGGAGATGCGGCGACGGCAGGAGGCCAGCCGCGCACTCTATTGTTCGGTTCATGGTTGGCAAAGCACTTTTGACGCCATCCGCGATCCGGTCACGATTCTTGATACGGACCTGGTGATCGTTGCTGCTAACAAGGCTGCTCAGGAGCTATTGAGCCCGGACGACGGGGAGGTAATCGGCCGGAATTGCTATTCGTTGTTTGCCGCCGGGTCGGAGCCGTGCAGAAACTGCCCGGCCGCCGCCGCGTCTTATGACAGCGCCACCCACGAACAGAAAATAGAGCACAACTATCTCGGCAAAACCTTCCTCGTTTCCTGCTCTCCTATTGTTGACGGTAAGGAAATCCTGGGTTTCGTGCATACGGCAAGAGATATCAGCCGGGAAAAAAATCTTAAGAAGCAATTGGTCCAGGCCCAGAAAATGGAAGCCATCGCCACGCTTGCCGGCGGCATCGCCCATGATTTCAATAACATCCTCGGGGCAATCCTCGGCAATGCCGATCTGCTCTTGTACCGTATTCCGTCCCGGCAGGATATGCACAGTGCCCCGGCCAACGACCCCGGGATCACCCTGCAGGATGTCAGGGTGAACCTTAAGGCGATCAAAAAGGCGGGCAACCGGGCCAAGGAGCTGGTAAGCCAGATTCTTACCTTCAGCCGGCAGACCCAGACGCAGCGCCGCAATGTCCTGGTTACCCCGGTCATCAAGGAGGCGATCAAGCTCCTGCGTGCATCCCTGCCGGCCAACATTGAGATCAATTTCAGCATGGACAAGGAGATCGACCATATCTATGCCGACCTGACCCGGGTGCACCAGGTATTCATGAATCTCTGCACCAACGCGGCCCAGTCTATGAAGGAGAAAGGGGGCCGACTCGATATCTCCCTGCGGTCAATTGAAGCAGGTCCGGAGGAGTTGAAGCGCTATCCTGAACTGCAACCGGGCCGCTACGTGGCCTTGGCTGTCCGGGATACCGGGCATGGCATGAGCAAAGAGGTAATGGATCGCATTTTCGATCCTTTCTTTACAACCAGGGACGTCGGCGAGGGTACCGGCATGGGGCTGGCCGTTATTCACGGCATTGTCTCCGCCCATGAAGGGATCATTGATGTTCAGTCCGAAGAGGGCCGGGGGTCGGTTTTTACAGTTTTCTTCCCTGCGGTCAAAGAGGCCGACGTTGAGGTAGAAGACGCGGTGCTGGGTCTGCCCCGGGGCAATGAAAAAATTTTGTTTGTCGATGATGAAGAAGATATTGTAAAAATGAGTACCCGGATGTTAGAATATCTCGGCTATCAGGTCTATGCCGCCAAGAGCGGGGATCAGGCCCTGGCCATGATCAAGGCGAAGGCGGCGGACCTTGACCTCGTTATCACCGACTATTCCATGCCCGGGATAACAGGGTTGCAGCTTGCGGAGGAAATAAACAAGATCCGCAAGGGGTTACCCGTCATCCTCTGTTCCGGCTTCAGTGAAGCCGCTATAGCCGATGAGGCGAGCAAGACGGTTAACTGTAGATTCTTGCCCAAACCGCTTGATATGAATGTCCTCGCCAGGACAATCCGCGAAATTTTATCTGGTCGTGATGAGGGATGCGAGTCTTAATTGTTGATGATGATGAACAGATCCGGGCACTGCTCCAGGAGGTGATGGAGTGGGCCGGTTTTGACGTGGCCGTGGCGGAAAACGGCCGGGTGGCCATGCGACTTCAGGAACAACGCCCCGCCGACTTGGTGATTACCGATTTGATCATGCCTGAACAGGAAGGTCTGGAAACGATCACCAGCCTTAAAAAAGCATACAAAGGCATAAAAATAATCGCCATTTCAGGCGGCGGCCGGATCGGGCCGGAGGCTTATTTGCCGGCCGCCTTGGAGCTCGGGGCGGATCGGATTTACAGCAAACCGTTTGACGTGCAGGAAATTGTCGCCGCAGTCAGGGCGTTATTGGAGATTCCGTAGGCGTCTGCTGATGGCTGGCAATGAATTTCCGCGGACCCGGACGTGAACCCGGAAAGCACCGCGCCAGCCGGAGAGGCGAGGCGGCCGGCCGACAGAAAATGGGCGGTACTGGGACTTATCCTGCCTGTTTTTTTTCGCTATCGCCGCCGGCTGGCCCTGGGCCTGGTTGCCCTGATCGCCGTCGATTTCCTGCAGCTCATCATCCCCCACCTGCTCAAGATCGGCGTGGACGGCCTGACCGCCGGCACGGCTACTACGAATCACCTGCTGGCAATCGGCGGCCTGATTATTCTTATCGCCCTTGCGGTGGCGATACTCCGCTTTGCCTGGCGTTATCTGATCATTGGTTTTTCCCGGCTGCTTGAGCGCCACCTGCGCAATCGTATTTTTTCCCATATTCTTACCCTGGACCGGCTATTTTTCGAGCGGCGGACAACCGGCGATATCATGGCCCACGCCAGCAATGATCTGCTGGCGGTACAGATGGCCTGCGGCATGGGGCTGGTGGCGGCTGTCGACGCCCTGGTCATGTCCTGCGCCGCCATTGGTTTCATGGTCCATATCCATCTCCGGCTGACCCTGCTGGCCCTGCTGCCCATGCCGCTTCTCGCCCTCTGCACCCGCCTCCTTTCGGCCCGGCTGCATCAGCGGTTCAACATCGTGCAGGAGCAGTTCTCCCTGCTTACCGAATTCGTCCGGACAACGCTTGTTTCCATCCGCCTGGTCAAGGCCTATACCATGGAGGATATTCAGAAGCACGACTTTGAGCAACTGGGTAGGGCCTATGTCCGCAGCAATATACGGGTGGCGACGATTCAGGGCCTCTTGTTTCCCGTTGCCGGCCTGGTCGGTAATCTGGGCATGCTCCTGGTTCTCTATTTCGGCGGCCGTCTGGTCATCGCCGGCCGCATCAGCCTCGGGGACTTTGTCGCCTTTATCGCATATCTGTATATGCTGGTGTGGCCGATGATGGCCATCGGCTGGGTGACCAATCTGGCCCAGCGTGGCATGACCTCCCTGGCCCGCATTCATGAGCTGCTGAGCGCCGCCCCCCGGTTGCGGGACCGGCTGCCGGAAAAGCGGCTTGATCTGCCGGTTCCGGGCTTCCGGCTCCGGGACCTCGATTTTGCCTATCCGGAGACAACCCATCCGGCCCTGCGCCATGTCTCCCTTGACATCGGACCCGGAATTATCGGTCTCACCGGCAGGACCGGCAGCGGCAAGTCGACCCTTTGCAAGCTGCTGGTCCGGCTGTATCCGGTTGCGGACGGCTGCCTTTTTTTCGGCGGCCGCGACGTGAACAATCTCCCCCTTGATGCCGTCCGCAGCCGGATCGGTTATGTGGGGCAGGAAACGGTACTCTTTTCCGATACCGTGGCCGTCAACATTGCCATGGGGCGTCCCGAGGCCTGCCGGGCGGAAATAGAAGAGGCCGCCCGGCAGGCGGCTATTCATCACGAGATCCTGCAGTTCCCCAAGGGGTACGAGACCATGATCGGTGAGCGGGGAGTTAAACTCTCGGGTGGGCAGCGACAGCGCCTGGCCCTTGCCAGAGCCCTGCTGTGCCGGCGGCCGGTTCTCATAATCGATGACGCCCTGTCCGCCCTCGACGTGGAGACGGAATATGCCGTCATCGTCGCTCTCCGGCAGGGATTGCGGGGCAAAACGGTCGTCATCGTCTCCCAGCGGATCAAGCTGCTGTCGGAAACGGACGAGATCGTGATTATGGAGCAGGGAGCCGTTGTCGACAGGGGCGGACATGAAGAGCTTTTCCGGAGAAACGCCCTGTACCGGTTTATGCATGAAAAGCAGTTGCATGAATCTGGTATGGGGGCAAACAACGGAACTGCAGGGCAATCCGCTTCGTCTTTCAAGCAGGGGATTAATGTATAATTTCGGTTACAGTGAAGAGGGCCGGGTGGGATCGCTCCGGGATCTGCATATCTGGCTGCGAATTCTTCGTTACGGTGCCGGGCATCGGCTGGGTTTGATTCTGGCCGTTCTCCTGTCTCTGGTGGTAACCGGGGCGACACTGGGACTACCTCGTCTGCTGCAGATGGGCATTGACGGCTTTATCATGAATACCCACCTGCCCGCAGTTCAGCGCGTTGCAGGGCTTGGCCGGATCGCCGTCGTTTACGGCATCCTGGTCGGGCTTGTTTTCCTGGCCGGTTTTTTTCAGGTAGTGGTCCTGGAGACGATCGGCCAATGGATCATGCATGCCATGCGCCGTGACCTTTACGCCCACATGCTGGATCTCGACCTGGCCTTTTTCAACAATCAGGCCGTCGGCCGCCTGGTCACCAGGTTGACCAACGACATCCAGAACATGCATGAAATGTTCACCTCGGTCATGGTCACGCTTTTTAACGATTTCCTCAGGCTGGCGGGCATCCTGGTGATCCTTTTCCTCATGAACGTCCGGCTGGCCCTGGTCATGTCCGTTTTTGTGCCGCTGGCCGCTTTGATTACCGTGGTCTTCTCGCGGCTTGCCCGGCAAAGGTTTCGGGCCATCCGCCGGCAGCTGGCCCGGCTGAACAGCTTCCTCCAGGAGGCGATCTCCGGCATCAGCGTGCTTCAGCTCTTTGGCCGACAGCAGGACAGTTTCCGGAAGTTCGACGTACTGACCAGGGAGTACCTTGACCTGACACTGAGCCAAGTCAAGCTGTTTGGCACCTTTATGCCGATGAGCGAATTCATGAGCTCGGCCGCCATTGCCCTGATTCTCTGGTATGGCGGCGGCGAGATTATAAGGCGGGAGCTGAGTCTCGGCGAACTGGTCGCCTTTCTTTCCTATATGCGGCTTTTTTTTCAACCCCTGCGGGAACTGTACCAGAAGTATTCCATTGTCCAGTCGGCCATGGCCTCCGCTGAACGAATTTTCAACCTTCTCGACACTGAAAAAAGGATCGAGGCCCCTCTGGTGCCGGTGCCGCCGAAGAGGATTAAAGGTGACCTGTTTTTTGACGATGTCGGTTTCGCCTACGAACCGGACCAGCCGATTCTTCGTCATATCAGCCTGGCCATCACTGCCGGCGAGACCGTGGCCCTAGTCGGTTCGACCGGCTCGGGGAAGAGTACCCTGATCAATCTTCTTATCCGTTTTTATGATCCGCAGCAGGGGAGAATCCTGATCGACGGCCGTGATTTGCGGGAATACCGGCCGCATGACCTGAGAAGGATCGTCGGCGTCATCATGCAGGATGTCTTTGTCCTTCCCGACACGCTGCTGGCCAACATTGTCATGGATACGGGGCATGATCGTTCCCGGGTTGAGGAGATCATCAGAGAAACAGGTATGGGGCCGTTCGTGGCCGGCCTGCCCGACGGCCTCGATACGCTGATAGGTGAGGGCCATCTGGATTTTTCCGCCGGGGAAAAGCAGTTGCTCTGCTTTGCCAGGGTCCTGTGCCGTGACCCCGCAATCCTGGTGCTTGACGAGGCCACCGCCGCCGTTGATTCCGCAACGGAAGACATTCTGGAACAGGCGGTTATCGCCGGTTTCGCGGCCAGAACCTCGCTGATTATCGCCCACCGTCTGTCAACGGTGCGCCGGGCCGATCGGGTGGTGGTCATGGACCACGGCCGGATTGTCGAGCAGGGGAGCCATGATGAACTGGTGGCCGCCGGGGGCGCTTACTCCCGGCTGGTCACCCTGGATTTGCGGACCAACGGTGCGGCTCGGGACGCCGAAGGCCCTGCCGGCAAGAGATGATTCCCTGCGGGCCTATATGCTGCCGAGGGTTTGTACGTTTCGGCTCCTGATGACAGGACGAGGAAGGGCCGCGCGCAGGGAGTCGGCTTGTGGGTTTGTCACACTATGTTCAATCAGGATACCGTAAGGTGTCACGTCCCGGCCGTAGTAGGAGGAATTCCATTCGTAACGAGGGGCGATAACTGCACCTTCCACGGAAATACCGCCATAGGCACCCTGGGAACGACCAAAGGCCAGAACGTCGGCGATCTGCACCTTGGCCGATCCCCCTACCGGCCCGGCGGCAACGGCAATATCGCCGCCCAGCTTGAATTCCGTGGAAAGCATGGCGTTCAGTCCCTTGTCGGTCATGATCATAAAAATTATTTCCGAGGCATCGGCACCGATCTGAAACCCAAGAGAAACCGAGCCTATGGTGTAAAAGGCGGGGTAGCTCCATTTACCGGTCTTGTCATCCCGGGCCAGCAGGACGCCGCTGCCGCCGGCGCCGCCGATGATAAAACCGCCCCGCAGCATCTGCGGGACGATGAAGATCCCCTTGGCCTTGCCGACATTGTCCCTGAACCATGCCATATTTGGGTCGGCCATAAAATTTTTGAACACAAACTCGCTTTTGACAACCAGTTCGTCGGGCCGGGAAAAACCGGCCGCCGAAGAGGAAAGCGCTGTGGCCAACATGGTGGCCGAGACGGCCAGGATAACCAAGATAAGACGATTTATGATTTTCATGAGGTTTCTCACTTTTTTATTGCTTTTGAAATCCGGTTTTTTCCCTTTGGGCAAAATAATTATTTATCCGGAAATGTTTGTATATTCAATTGGTTCAAGATATAATAAAAACAATAATATATTGAACATTATGTTTTTCTCTGCCCCTGTCAAGGGGAAAGGATAATCATGGCTGATATTTTTTGTTTCGTGGGCCGGGAAAGCTGAGGGCGTGAGCGGCGGATGAAGAGATTGGCATTCCTGTTTCTTTTTCTGGTCCTGACCGGGCTCGTTGCCGAGCCGCTTTTCGCGCAAACGGCTGATAGTGACCGGGCGAGGGCGATTTTGCGGAAAATCGATGACCTGTGGCGTTCCACCTCGTCTGTGGCCAGGTTGAAAATGGTTGTCAAAACAAAGCATTATACCCGGACCCTGGTTCTGGACAGCTGGACCAAGGGCAAGGAGAAGTCGCTGGTCCGCATTGTTTCACCGCTGAAGGAAGCGGGAACCGTCAGTCTCAAAAACGGCAATGTCATGTACACATACCTGCCCAAGACCGACCGGGTTATCCGCTTGACCTCCGGGATGATGATGGGGTCCTGGATGGGGAGTCATTTTACCAATGACGACCTGGTCAAGGAATCACGTCTTTCGGAGGATTATCGTCCCGAGATCGCCTATGAAGGCATGCGTGATGGCCGGGAGATCATCCGGCTCACCCTGCTGCCGAAACCGGACGCCCCCGTCGTCTGGGGCAAGATCGTCACCACCGTGCGGGCGGAGGATTACCTGCCCCTTGTTTCTCTCTATTATAACGAGGATATGGTTCTGGCCAGGACCCTCACTTTTTCGGATATTCGTGAGATGGGGGGCCGGAAACTGCCGGTTGTTCTCCGGATGGTCCCGGCCGACAAACCGGGGGAGTATACGGAATTGACCTATGAAGCGATCCGTTTCGGGGTGCCTCTCCGGGACTCGCGGTTTTCGTTGCTCCAGCTCCGCCGGCGGTAAGGGAAATGTAAGTCGCCACAGGCACCCCATCTTCACGCAGTTGCTCCCGCCCGCATAGAGGGACTATAGCGAACGGAAGCAACTACGCAAATCTGGGGCACCTGTGGCGACTTACAGGTTTATGGTATGTGAGCCTTATAACCCCTGTGAGGTGTTACCGGGAAATTAGTGTCACCTCGAGCCGTCACGGATTCAGGAGTGAGAAAATGCAGCTTTTGCATCTGGCCTTGAAAAATGTCCTGCGCTCCCGGCATCGAACCTGGGTGACGATCGCGGCCATGGCCTTTGCCGGGTGCATTATGATATTTTATGCCAGCCTGCTGCAGGGCTGGTTGCGCGCCATGGAGAGGAATGCCGTGGACATGGAGACGGGTGAGCTGCAGATCCATGCCCCCGGTTTTCGTCAGGACCCCGACCTCTATAATGTGATTGTCGACGCGAAGAGCGTAATCAAACGGGCTTCGGCGGTGGGTTTTATCTGCGCCGGACGGCTGCTGGGCAGCGGTCTGGCTGCCGCGGATGAGAATTCCACCGGCGTGAGTATCAGGGGCATTGATCCGGACGCCGATGACCTGGTCACCAGGCTGCACGGCCATGTTCAGGCAGGGCGCTGGCTATCCCGAAGAGATAACAAGGGCGTGGTCATCGGCAGCAAACTCGCCACCATTCTTGCCGTGCGGCCGGGGAGTGAACTGGTGCTGGTCGGCCAGGCCGCCGACGGTTCAATGGCCAACGATCTGTACACCGTGCGGGGGGTTCTGAAATCGGTGAGCCAGGAAGTTGACCGGGGCGGCCTCTTTATGACGGCGGCGGTCTTCCGGGCCTTTTTTGTCTTGCCCGCCGGCGTCCATGAAATCGTTTTGCGGCGTACTCTTCGCTCGGAACCCCTGACGGCGGCGACCGAGCGATTGCGGGCCTTGTTTCCGGATCTTGAGGTGAAAAACTGGCGGCAACTGCAACCCACTCTGGCCAGGCTGCTCGATCTCTCCAATGTCTCTCTCGTTATCCTGCTGCTCATCACCTATGCCGCAGTCGGGATGCTGACTCTGAACGCCATGCTCATGGGAGTGTTTGAACGGATTCCCGAGTTCGGGGTCATGAAGGCCCTGGGGTTTTCCGGCACCCGTCTTTTCGGCCTGGTTGTGCTGGAAACCGTGATCCAGGTCTCCATCGGCGCAGCGCTCGCCCTGGCAACCGGGGTCCCGCTTTCCCTTTATTTCTCGGTTCATCCCCTGGACTTTTCCTTTTTGCTCCGCGGCTCATCAACTATTGCCGGTATCGCCTTTGAACCCCAATGGTACTGCGAGGTAACCCGCTACAGTGTCCTCTTGCCGGTCCTTTTTTTGTTCGGTGCGGCCTTGACGGCCATCATCTATCCGGCCGTCAAGGCCGCCATGATCCGGCCGGTTGCGGCCATTCACCACCGTTAGCCCGAATGATGATGAAACTGAATAAAATGGCATGGCGGACATTGGCCCGCAATAAACGCCGTTCACTGATCACGTCGTTTTCAGTGGCCTTTGGGATCCTTTTAGCCGTCACCTTTACCGGTTCCGGTGATTATTCTTATACCAGCATGATTGATACCAGCGCCGTCATGGGGTTTGGCCATGTTTCGGTTGAAGCGGCGGGCTATAACGACCGGCCCGGTCTTGCCCGCAGGCTGACGGGGACCGGAGTCGTACGTAAGACCGCCCTCGGCCTGCCCCAGGTCGCCGGCGCCTATACCCGGATCATGGGACAGGCGATGTTTGCCACCGGGGCAAAAAGTGTGGGCGGTGTTTTCATGGCTATTGATCCTCGACTCGAGAAACCGTTGCATAATTTTTTCCTGCGCTCCATTGTCGAGGGCCGGCTCTTTGACGACACCAATGGACGGGGGGCCGTAGTCGGCGCCGGGATGGCGGTCAAGCTCAATCTCCGTCTCGGCAAAAAGGTTATTGTTACGGTGACGGATAAGAACGGCCAGTTGACCAGCGAATTGACCAGGGTCCGCGGCATTTTCAAAACCGGGGACGATGCGGTTGACTCCGGCATGGTCCTGCTGCCCCTGGGCCGGATGCGTCAGGTCCTGAACTATGGGCCGGATGACGCTACCCTGGTTGCCGTATACGTGAACGACCTGCGGCAGGTCAAGAGGGTGCGGACCCTGCTTGCGGCAAAGCTTGACCATAAGGCGGACCTCGAGGTCCTGCCGTGGCAGGAAACCCAGCCGGATCTTGCCGGGCTGATCGCCGTGGATCGCCTTTTCAATTATCTTCTGCAGTTTCTCGTCGGTTTGGTGATTGCCGCCGGCATCCTGAACACCATGCTCATGAGCGTCCTGGAACGGACCCGGGAATTCGGTATTATGATGGCGGTAGGTATGACCCCGAGACAGGTGGTGGGCCTGGTCCTGATCGAATCCTTCTGGCTGGGAGTCCTGGGGCTGCTGCTCGGCGTTATCCTGACCGCTCCCTGGTTTGTCTACATGAGCCGGGTGGGAATCGATCTGAGCCGGCACATCGGCCAGGATTACAGCGCCGGAGGGGTCCTGATCGATCCGGTCATGAAACTGCGGCTCTACAGGGAGAGCGCCCTGGTTATCCTGGCTGCCGCGTTCGGACTGACCATGGCCGCCGGGGTGTACCCGGCAATACGGGCCGGCAGGACCATGCCGGTTGAAAGTCTGAAAGAGATATAAAAAAATGCAGAACGCACCGATTGTTCAACTTGAAAAGGTCAGCAAGGTCTATCAGCAGGGGCAGGTTGAAGTGAAGGCGGTGGACAACCTCGATCTGACGGTGCGGGCCGGGGAATTCAGCGTGCTCTGCGGTCCGTCCGGGTCCGGCAAAACCACGATCCTCAACTTGATCGGCGCCCTTGACGCGCCCAGCAGCGGCCGGGTCTACCTGGAAGGGAAAGACCTGGCGGAGCTGAACCGGGGGCAGCTCTCAAGGCTGAGGCGCGACAGGATCGGCTTTGTCTTTCAGTCTTATAACCTGATCCCGGTCCTGACCGCCTTTGAGAATGCCGAGTTTGTCCTGAGTTTGCAGAATGTCCCTGCGGCGGAACGGAGAAAACGGGTCATGGCCGTGCTCCGGGAGGTGGGCATGGCGGATTATGTCGATCGGCGGCCGGACGAACTCTCCGGCGGTCAGCAGCAGCGTATTGCCATTGCCCGGGCCGTGGTCTCGGAACCAGCCATCGTTCTGGCCGACGAACCGACGGCCAACGTTGACTCGGAGGCGGCGGATACAATTCTTGACCTTATGACCCTGCTGAACAGGGAAAAAGGCGTGACCTTTCTCTTTTCAACCCATGATCAACGGGTAATGGATCGGGCCAGGCGGTTGATCCGTCTGCGGGACGGCAGGCTCGAAGCTGATGAGAACCAGGACCGATGATTTCCCGCTTTGTCCATAGAGGCTGGTTGTTTTTGTTGATTTTGCTTTTTGTCCCGGTGCCAGCCTCCGCCTTCTATGAGGCCGCCAGGGGTGATAACGGGGTCAGCTTGCGCGGCTTTGTTAATGCGGGAGCCGGGTTGACAAGAAATCCGGCGGATCATTCCACCTATGGCGACCGGGGCGAAACGGTGTGGAACGGAGATCTCCGCCTCCTCGCCAACGCTTGGCTGGGCGGACATTTCCGGGTTGAAGCCAATGTTCTGGAGAATATTCGCTCCGCCCCCTCTCTGGACCCGGCCGGGCTCCGGGGCGACGCCCAAGGCGTTGAGCGAAGCAGCCTTCTCGCCTGGCAGCAGCAAGACAGCGGCAACTCGCAGGCCGGCCTTGTTCTGGACAATGTCAATCTCAGGTGGAACAGCGAAAACAGTGAACTGATCGTGGGCCGTCAGCCTGTCAGCCTGGCCACGACCTTTTTTTTTACGCCCAATGATTTTTTTGCCCCCTTTGCGGCCCGGAATTTTTACCGGGTGTATAAGCCCGGTGTGGATGCGGCCCGCTTTGACCTGCGCCTGTCGGATCTCTCGCAGTTCACGTTAATCGGGGTGCTGGGATATCATGAGGAGCAGGACGCAAGCAACGGCTGGAGCCGGGCGCCCGATTGGGAGCGCACCTCCCTGGTCGGTCGTCTTGCGCAGAATTGCGGCGATTTTGAATGGGGGCTCGTGGCCGGCCAGGTTCGTGATTACCGTGTATTCGGGGCCTCGTTACAGGGGGATCTTTTTCACTGGCTGGGCATCCGGGCCGAGGGCCATTATCAGGACACGGAAAAAGATAATCAGAGAAACGGCCTGGAGATCAGCCTGGGCCTGGAACACCGGTTTGCCGGCAGCCTGACCGCCCGGCTGGAGTACTTTTTTCACGGCAGCGGCTATCATTCCATGGCTGAGGCCGCCAGGGCGCTTATAATGGGAGTGCTGCCTGCCGGTTACCTGGGCCGCAATTACACGGCCTTTGATCTTAGCTATGAATTCTCACCGCTTTTAACCGGCGAATTTCTTCTGCTCAAGAACTGGACCGACAGTTCCGGACTTTTTTCTCTGTATGCCGTTTATTCCCTGTCCGATGAGTCAGAAATCGCCCTTACGGCGATCCTGCCTCAGGGCGATGAACCAGTGGCCGCTACGGGTCGCTCCGAATTCGGCTCCTTGCCGGTCCGGTTTTCCCTGGAATACAGATTTTATTTTTAGCCCAACTTTTTGCGATCCATTATCAAAAAATCTCTGCAATAAAGGTTTCTGGTGAGGTACAAAAAAATAGAGTTTCGTAAGCTCGCTCGAGGTGACACAAAAATACCCACGAGCCCAGAGATGTCTTCCCCAATATCGTTTTTTTACATGAGGAAACTGCCGAGGTGCTCCAGAGCCCCAAGGCACTTGTTGACCGTAGCCGGGGTGATACCTGTCTTTTTCACCAACTACCCGGCAGTAGCGATCGGTTGCTCCATCAATGCCCGGTGAACCCGCAATGTTGACGCCGTCGTCCGGCCAAGGCCACTGATTTTGTCACGGTCATTATTGGCCAAATCGATAAGTTGCGGGCCGTATCCACCGCCTGGGAAGCGGTAATAATAACCGCTTCCGCAAAGAAATCGAGCCAGGCTTCCAGTTGCCGGTCAGACGCACATTGCCCAGCAGCTCGTAGTAATATTGGCGGTGCGTTTGAAGTAGAGGCTCAGATAAAGCATCGGCTCCCGGAGCACTTTCTGCTCGCACAAAAGTAGCGTGATCAACAGGCGACCAAGCCGGCCGTTGCCATCCAAAAAAGGATGGATGGTTTCAAACTGCACATGGGCCAGAGCGGCCTTGAGGAGCGCGGGGGTGGATCGTGAAACACCTCTCCAAGATGTTTCCGAAGCTGCCCGAAAAGCACTTTTCTACGAAACTTAGGTATCCAAACTACGTGGTACTTGCATTCCCACCTTGAGTGACTTATAAATTGTTTACGTTATTCATTGAAGCCTCCTTCTCGTGACTTTGAGCGGTCCACGAGCCTGGAGGCTTCTTCATTTTGCAGGAACCGTCAAATTTTTATTGTCCCCGGCAAAGCCGGGGAGTTACTTAGAAGAAATTATTAGAAAGCCCCATTCTCCATCCTGTCATGGCAAATCGACTTTCGCTCTTTGACCGGCCCGCAGCAACGGCTTTGAAACGTTGAATACCACGTCGACCGCGTAGGCGTTCTCCTTGTCTGCCGGAATCGGTTCCAGGCCGATGCTTTCGACGGTTCCGGAATACCCCTTCCCGCCTATCTTCACCTTCACCTGCTGGCCGACCGAGACCAGATTCAGTTGCGGCCCCGGCACGCGGGCGCGGGCGATATAGCAACCGGCGGCGGCGAATATGAGCAGCGGCGGCGGTGTCAGTCGGCTTGATACCGTCTGGCCGGGCTCGGCGTTCCGTTGCAATACCCAGCCCTTGAAAGGTGCCCGAATGGTGCTGTAAGTCAAGCGGTATTCTGCCTGGACAACGTCGGCATCCGCTGCGTTCCAAGCCGCCTGCGCCCGCTTGTACTTATTATCGGCGTTCTGTAGCTCCACGGTGGAGAGAACCGTATCGGCGTAAAGCTGCTTCGCCTGATCGTCATCGCGCTTGGCTTCGTCACGAGCAACCGCCGCACGAACCTCCTCTGCGCGCGCGTGCCGCAGCGCCGCCTCAAACGGCGTTGGATCCAGGACCAGCATGACCTGACCTTCCTTGACTAGTGCGCCAGGCACCACAGTCACGGTCTTAATTACCCCGGAGACAGGCGTGCTTAATTCCACACGGCGGGTCAAATGGATGACCGCCTCAAAGCTGGCCGCAATCGCCGGATGCCAGATAAACTCAAAAACGATAAACAGGCAGAATGCCAACCATTTCATTTTGCTGTCTCCTTGGATGAGATTGCGATTTGCTTGCCGGTCAGGGCGTCGATCTCGGCCCAGGTCAGCACCAACTCGTAATCGACCTTTGCCGCCTGCCATTGGGCCTCCGTGAGTCGCGTCATGGCATCACCCAGATCGGTCTTGATTTCCAGATTATATAACGAACGGCTGCGATCAGCATACAGGTCGCGATAAGCCATGCGCACCCGGGCAGCCTTACGCGCCACCTTAAGATTGTTCACTTGCTCTACCAAACCCAGCAGGATCGTGCGCAGTCCTTGGCGGACACTTGCGAGCCGCGCTTTGGCCCGCCGCAATTGTGCCCGAGCCAGGGCAACGGTCGCCTCCACCACATCGTTTTGATAGATCGGGATGCGCAGGTTCAGCGTGATGCGCATGTCATTACGGCCGTTCAACTCACGCCGCCTCAAGCCGGCGGCTTCCAGCTCCGCCTCCAGAATCGGCCGGTTCTGCCTTTGCATCGCCACTACCTTCTCCCTTGCCGACCTCACCTGATCGTATAGAGCCAAAACCACGGGATTAGTCTTAAGAACCTCCTGCAACATAGTTTTGTAGTCGGGTGCCGGATTATCGAGCTGTGGCAGATCGGGCCGGACGAGATTATCGGGCAGATCATCAGGATGGTTCAGGGTGACAGCCAATTGCGCGCGGGTGAAACGTTGCGACGCCTGACTTTCGGTACGTTTGATCAGTACCTGGCGGTAGCGATCTTCATAGGCAAGCAAATCGACATCCGAAATCTGACCGAGCTTGCGACGGTTGCGCGCCTTATCGAAGGAGACATAATTATAGGCCGTGGCCTCATTGTCAAAGGCAGAATGCGCATCGGCGAGTAATACATCGAAGAAACGTTTTATGATCTCCAGCCGGCGCTGTTGCCGGGCATTAAAATACAGATGCCGTTGCGCGCTGACCACCGCCTTTGCGGAATACGTCAGGGCGCGTGTCTGCCCGAAATCATAGAGACGTTTTGTCAGTAGCAAGCGCACGCTGCTGTCGTCAATCAAGCCGCTGGAAATGTTGGCGGAGGTATTCACCCACTGAGGCGTGAGTTTGAGGTAACTGCGCACCCCAGAGATTGAGGCCGCGTCCAACACGCCGGCACGAGCTGAATCGACGGCGGCACTGGCAAAATCCAACTCGGGATTGGGGGTGTCCGCATAGGACAGAGCCTCGGCCAAAGTCAGTGGATCAGGCAACGGCACCTGCCGCGCTGTAGACGAATCTCCGGCCCAGGCCATAGCACCCGCCAGACTCAAAGCGAGCAGCATGCAACCGGTAAAGCAAATTAGCCGCGCGCCGGCGCCGGCGCCTTCGCGAAGTCGCTCCGGCATGGGCACCTTATTCAGGGTCGCCTTCGGCGGCGAGTTGCTTACGCTTGTAGGCGATAAACGTCTGGTCCTTGTAGTGACCTTCGACCACGAATTTGCCCAGCAGCATGAAGTCTTTAACGCCGCTGGTCGCACCCGTATAGCGCATCACCGGTTTGCCGTGCAAATCGAAAAAGATGAAAACCGGCGTCGCCCGTACACGGAATTCCTTAAAAGCGAAATCTTTCTCGGTCATCTTGCGGCCCGAGAAATCGGTGATGGGCGTGTCTCCCTCGGTGTTCACCTCCAATATGCGGAAATACTTGCGGTAGTATTTCTGTACCTCCGGCCGGCTGAATACCTTCGACTTCATTTTTTTACACCAGGGGCAGTCATCGTTGCCGAACATGATAAAAATTCCGCGTTGCCCATCTTGCCGCGCCGTCTCCAATTCCTCCGGCAGGTCTCCGAAGCTCAGATTGAAAAAATATGTGCTCGGGTCACGGCCGGGAGATACCGCGAAAGCCGGACTAGGCAAAAAAACCGTGGCCAGGAAGATCAGCAGTTGAAACGCAATCGCTGTGGTGATAGTCGGATGCCTCATTTCGGAAAGTAGTTGGCAGAAATTAATTGGAAGATAATAAATAAAAAATAGTTTTTCGAAGGGTGGTCAGGTACGAAAAAGAAGGGCAAGTCACCCCCGCCACAGATCGAAAAACACCTCAAAACTCTTCACTTTCCCGGATAACCACCTGGAGAAATGAAATTCCACGCCTAGGCTGATTCCCGCTCTTACTATACAAAATCGACCGGTAGCATATCAAATCAGCAAAACCTAAAACCCTATAAAAACCAGATACTTTTAAAAACGATGTTTGTCAACTTCAAAACTGGTACATAGTAAAATTTAAAATTTTGGATACAATCGTTTCAGCTTGATACGAGCATCATCTGTACGAAACTGCCAGTCAATATTGGACTTGTTGAATATTAAAAGATGTTTCTTCTTTCTCTGGGAGGTCAGGCCGTCTGGTTATCCTGTCCCATCTGGCTTGTCCGCTGGGCCTGCAGGCAAAAGGCCTCTAAGCGGGCTTCGATAATCTGCGGGAAAACCTTGCCGTCCGTTTCAATGGCCAGGAAGGGCAACTTGCGGTCCTTTGCTAAAACTGCTGAAAAATGATTATGGCCGTTCTTTTTCATCATCTCCCTTTTTACGGTGGTGGTGAATTTTTCGTTGAGAATCGCTTCTGCCACCCTGGAGGGCATACAGCCAAAGGGGCCGATAGAGATGATGCCACAGGCCGGATTAAGGATTTCATGGAAAGCCGACCCCACGGTAAGGATCGTTTCGCAGGTAAAGTTGGGGGAAATAAATTTTTCCCCGGCGGCAATGAGCGGCTCAACCGCAGCCTCTTCTTCGTAAAAGAATAGACCGGAGGGTGCCAGTTTCTTCCTGATCCGCTGGTCGAAAAACCGTTTCACCTGCAATCTGATCCAGAATCCCAGGTCCCGTTTACCCTCGATGCCGTGTCTAATCAACCAGTCGGTATACTTGATCCATTCACTGTTTGCGGCGGTGCGGACAATAAAGCCGCGGTCGGCCATACGTTCTATCAGTTGCTGTAAGGAGAGAGGATCGTGACGGACGTATATCTCGCCGATAAGAGAGAGCTTGGGTATCTCGTCATACGGTTTTTTTAAAGGGATGCTGCCCAGGACTTTGGCACTCCTGACCAACTGCCTGGCAATGGTGGGCCAGCCCTGGTCAATTATCGCGACAATGGCTTGATATTCGCGTTGCAGAATTTCCAGGCCCAAGTCGCGATCCTCGGCCCCGGCCAGCACCGTGGACCACATTTCATCAAAGATATCACCGATAACCAGGGCCCGCCAGGCCGCAACCATGAAACGGTCACCCAGACCGCCATAGCCGTTGATCGAGGTGGGTGACAGCACCGCCATGTCAGGAATTTGATGTTTTTCAATAACCCGCTTGAGAAACACATGGTATTGCCCGAAGCGACAGGGGCCTTCGGCACTGGCCATGAAATAGGCGCTGACCTCGTCGGCCGGCCGCCTGTCTTTGTAATATAACAAAGACCCCACCGTGGTCTGGAGCGGCAGGCATTCCTTGCAGCTGGAGTTTCCCCGCCCCAGTTTCAGAACCTCTCCATCGGCCGGGGGCAAGGCTTCGGCCCGGATGCCCACCCGGGCAAAGGCCTTGGCCAGCAATGGGGTGCCGAAACGGCCCATGGCCGGTAATAGCACTTTGATCCGTTTATTGGTCAAGGGCAGCCACTCCCCCGCCAAGGTGCGGATGCCGGGCTTACCGCCATTGACTTGCAGGGAGGCGGCGACAAAGTTTTTTCTGCTTCCCGACCGGATTGCCGGTGTTTTTTTGATCTGCCGGTAATACTGGATAATATCCAGAAAGGCCTCGATGCGGGTCTCCAGGCCGGCATCGGCGGTGTGGCTGTCCAGTTCGAGGGTAAGTGACGGTTTGCGGCCCATGATATCATGGAAGTAGCCGATAATAAAAGAATCGGGCCCGCAGGAAAAATTGGTGATATAGGTGGCGAAAAGCTTGGGATTTTTCCGGACTAAATGGGCTCCTTTTAAGATCATGCGGCCCATAGCCCAGTACATATTGTGGTCGCCCTCAAGCTGTTCCTGTTCATAGGGCAGCATGTCGAAGGGAATGATCATGATGCCGCGGGAGGCGAACTTGGCGGGGATACCCTTGTTGGCCACGGCGGTAAAGCTGTTATAAGGCCGTCCGAACAACGCCACCGCCATGCCGTCCGGGGCGTCTTGTAACTCGGCCAGGGCCTCCTGGCCCAAGCGCTGGATGTCGGTCCGGAATTCCTCCTGGGCCGCCATGGCTGCATTCATGGCCGTTTTGACCTTTTGCGGAGCCACGGCCAAGGACCGGGCCAGCTCCTCAAAGGCCGGGAGGTTGGCCGCCATTTTTTTGGAAAAGTCAAGAGTGGTGGTCAGGGTTTGTTTGGCCGGGAAGGCGGGGAAGGCACTGCGCAGATAAAAAGGTTCGCCCTGCACAAACACGCAGGCGCAGGTCTCGCAGTTTTCGTCGCCGGCCGGAATGCCGCGTAAATGGGGAAGAAAATAGAAATCAGCACCCCGGCTCAGCAGGGCGGCGGCATAGCCATGGGCCAGTCCCACCGGATAACAAAAAGCCGCCCCCTGTTGATCAATGCCGGCCGGGTCCAATTGATCCGGCAGGACCAGCCGGAAGCCCAATTCGGCAAAAAAGCGATTAAAAAAAGGAAAATAGGTGTTGACCATGAAGGAACGGTTCATGCCGACGGTCGGCCGGCGGTCAGCCGGATCATCGGGTTGCAGGTCCCGAAAAACGCGACGCTCTCGTCTGCTCACCAAGTTCAGGCCGGAGCTGTCAATTTTGCGTTTATGGATGATGTTATCGAAGCGGTTACAGATGCCCCCGAAGGGATAAATTTTGTCGTCGATTTTGATTCGCGAAATCTCGCAGCCCCGGTCGCAGTCTTTGCCGCCGCCGCATTTAAAGGGCTTGGCATAGCTGACTTGCCGGTCTACCAGTTTGTTGAGATCAAAATCGCCCTGTTCTATCAGCCCCTGTTCCATCCGACGTTCAACCTCAAGGGCAACGCCAAAGGCGCCCATGAGACCCGGTTCCGGCGGCACCACCATCTCCTTGCCGGTCACGGCGGCCATGGCCACCGGCACGGCCTGATTGTAGCAGACCCCCCCCTGGATGAAGACCTTTTTCCCTACCGGTCGGTTGCCTTTGACCCGGTTGGTATAGTTCATGCAAATAGAGTAAATCAAGCCGGCAACAATATCAGGCAGCGGAATGTTATCCTGCACTGCCCCCTTGATGTCGGAGCCGATAAAGGCGGCACATTGATCGTTAAAATTGGGCGGTTTCTCGGCCTGCAAGGCGGTTTGGCCGATAGCGGTTACGTCCAGGCCCAGGCTTTCCTTAGCCGCTTCTTCCAGAAATGAACCGGTGCCGGCGCTGCAGGCCTCGTTCATCGCGTAGTCACTGGGTACGCCGTTGGTTATGTAGGTATATTTTGCATCTTGGCCGCCGATCTCGAAGATGGTGTCCACTTGCGGATCAAAATGGACGGCGGCGGTGGCATGGGCGATAATTTCATTGATCACCCCGGTGGTCATGGCGTGCAGACCGGCAATCTGGCGCCCGGAACCGGTAACCCCCAGTCCTTCAATGGTTATGGGAACCTGGAGCTGCCGGGCCAGGCTCTTGTAAACCCGCCGGGAGGCGCCGATGGGGTCACCGTTGGTCCGCAGGTAGTCGGTGGCGAGAATAGTCTTGTCACTCCGCCGCATGATTACCCCTTTGGTCGTGGTGGAACCTACATCCAGGCCCAGGATAGTGCGATCGCCGGCCACGGCCGGGCGCCGCATCATCTCCTTGAACTCAACCTTGTTGGTAAAGGCTGACAAGGGCGGGTGAAAGCCGAGCCGGGAATGGTGATCTACGAAAATATCTTCCAGGCCGGTAAAAGGCACGGTCTCGTGGGCCAAGGCCCAGAGGGCGGCGCCCAATGCCTCGAAATAGGCGGCTTCGGCAGGGATAAAAAGATCAGCAATCTGTTGGCGCAGATAGTGAACCATGGCCTGATTCCTGGTGCAGCCGCCGATTAACATTACCGAGGTCTTTGGCAATTTTCTCAGCAGTTCCAGAATCTTGCCGGCCATCATATGGGAGAGGCCTGCCACTACCTGCGGCTTGGGTACCCCCTTGTTAAGGGCATGGGTGCAGTCACTTTTACAGAACACGGAACAGCGGCCGGAGACCTTATGATGCTTGTCCGGCATCTCCATGTGTGCCACTTCGTCCAAAGAGATGGACATCCGGCCCAGTTGCTGGAGAAAAAATTCGCCGGTTCCCGAGGCACATTTGTTGCCGGTATGGATATTCTGGATTCGGCCTTCATCATCCAGGTGATATACCATGATCGTTTCACCGCCGACGCTGATCACTACCTGATAGGGATGGCCGGAGGGCAGGATATGGCCGCAGGCCAGCTCCAGCGCCTCGGGTTCGGTGATGGTGGACAGGGAGAGATAATTCTTGAATTTCCGGCCGGTGCTGCCGATCCGGCAATCGTCCAGGTCCCCCACCTCACCTAGCAACTCCAGCAAAGTCAGGTGCGGATTGCCCTCATGGGTTTTGCTTTTTGTCCAGATTATTTTGGTTTTTTGTGAAGTTTTCTGAAGCTTCACCAGGCTGATGGTTGAGGCCCCCAAGCATATCCCTAAAGATTCCATAGTGAATTCTCAAGTCTCCCGGTACAAATTACTTGATTTGTCATATCTGTATTATCCGGCGGGACATAGCTGCGAGGTATGCCGAGGCTTTTTAAAAGTCTCTGTGCGCAACAGATTGGTACAGATCGAATAAGAAAATTGCACAATTTAGATTCAAACAAAATACATACTATCACTGCTGTCCGGTTAAGAAAACAGAGAAGGCCTGAAAAGCCGCTTTAGAACGAAAACCGGCGGCCACGGTTTTTTATTGTTCATTATTATAATATAAATATTTAATAGTAACCGAAGGGATAAGGGTAAAGCAAAGATTTTATGGGGACAGGTTGGGGCAGGAGGCGAAAAAAGACAGGAAATCACAATGTTGAGAGTGTGGTATCTTCCCCGGAGTGTGTTGGTCCAGGCCCGGTGCCGACAGAGAGTGGATCCGCTCCCCGGCATCACTGTCTGGCCGGGGAGCGGATGGTACCATGTTTCTAGCGGCCACTGCGTCCTTGGCCACCACCTGGGCGAGTCTGCAGGTTGACGCCCAGCGGGGCTGAGCCACGGCCGCGCCGCAACCCGGAACGGTTGGGGTTCTTCTTGCCTGTTTTGCCGGGCCGGCTCGAGCTCTTCAGCTGGTCGCCCTGCCTATTCGTTTGAACAGGTTTTGTTTTGCTCTGCCGGGCCGGTTTGCGGCGCGGTTGCGGTTGCCGGGCCGGCCGGGCAAACTCGGTATTTTTTCGGGGCGTGGCGACACTGTAGTCAAAGCCGTCCACTGTGCGTTGTTCCAACGGGCTGCCCAGCACCCGCTCAATGGCGCGGATCATGATCTTATCTTCTCCCGAGACCAGCGTATAGGCATTGCCGTTTCTGGCGGCGCGTCCGGTGCGGCCGATCCGGTGGATGTAGGCGTCGGTGGTGTCGGGGATGTCGTAGTTGATCACGTGGGAGATCAGGCTCACGTCAATACCCCGGGCCGCGATATCGGTCGCCACCAGTATCTGGAAGCTGCCGTCGCGAAAGCCGCTTAATGCCGCCAGCCGTTTGTTCTGGGACAGGTTGCCCTGGAGCGAGGCCGCCCGGTAGCCGGACTTGACCAGTTTTTCGCCCAGCCGCTTGGCCCGGTACTTGGTGCGGGTGAACACCAGCACCGATTCGGTTTTGGTGAGTTGCAACAGCTCCAGGAGCATGGCGGTTTTCAGATGCGGTTCCACCGGATACAGGGCGTGGCTCACGGTTTTGGCCGGGGCCACCGTATCCACCTGGATCGTTGTCGGGTTATGCAGCACCTCTTGGGCCAATCCCTTGATTGCGACGGGCATGGTGGCGGAAAAAAGAAGCGTCTGCCTTTTTTTCGGGACATACTTTATGATCCGGCGGATATCCGGAAGAAAACCCATGTCGAACATATGGTCGGCTTCGTCCAGGACCAGGGTCTCGAGATGGGAGAGGTCGATGTTGCCTTGATTCAGGTGATCGAGGAGACGGCCCGGGCAGGCCACGACGACATCCACACCTTGCTTCAGTTTCGCCACCTGGGGTTTGGCGTTAACCCCGCCGTAAATAGTAAGGCTGCGGATGTCGGTTTCCTTGCCTAGCTCGATGATTGCCTCGTTGATCTGCTCGGCCAGTTCGCGGGTAGGGGCGATGATCAGGCCGCGGACATGGCTACGCCTGCCGGCAAGCAGCCGGTGCAGCATGGGCAGGACAAAGGCGGCGGTCTTGCCGGTGCCGGTCTGGGCCAGCCCCATGACATCGTCGCCCAGCAGGACCCGGGGGATCGCCTGGGTCTGGATCGGAGTGGGGGTGTGGTAGCCGATCGCCGTTACTCCGGCGTGGACCTGGGGATGGAAATTAAAGTCATTGAAATCCATAGTATTAGTAATCCTTATACAAATTTAAATTTTGAACCTGAATTCGTAAGCGTTCGAGAACTGTGGAGATGCAAGGCGGCAATGATGTTGATTATCTCGGTGTCATGTCAAGCACCAGTCAACGCATCTTGCTCGTCCTTTGGCGTTCCGGCAGGGCGGCGCGGTGAAGACCAGAAAATCGTTTTTATTTGTCAATAATGCAATAAATTCTACATATTGAGCGAAGTGTTACCTCTAGTCGTCACGGATCCAGGTTGAAGAGTGAAAGGCAATGGGGAATAAGAATACAGAGTGCGGAATTAATAAAGCTCTATCTAAATTATCAACTTCCCATTTTGCATGGATATATATGGGGAACCGCCCCCTGTCATCATGCGGTCCGGTTCTCCTGGCCGGACTTGCCGGCGCCGTTCGCCCCTACCGGGCCGGTGCGGGTGTTGGGTAGTATCCGGTTGGCGTTCTGGGAAAAAATCCGGGAGCAGTGCTGCCTGATTATGTCGTCCAAGTGGATCATTTGAAGATTCAGCAAGAAAAAAAGAGATATAATACCATACGGAACAGGACGGCGCAAGTCAATTCGTTACATGTGTCTTGTGCCAAGGCAATTGGGGCAAGGAGGTGCGGCCGGAATGTCACAATTGAACATGAATAAACAACTATAAGAATTCCAGAATAATCGATCGTTTAGGATTCAAGATGCTCCGCAGATTTGGTTTGCGGCATAGATCCCGGTAATGTAGGCATCCTCTAAGCCGCAGATGTTATAATCAGAAGCCAGGTATACCCCTCTCTCCAGCTTTTGTTCAAACCACTCGGCACCGGATAACACTACCGCGGTTTTCCAGTAAATACAATTTACAACCCGGTGACGCGTATAGTACTTCCCAAGTTCAGGGTCTTGGGTCTTGCTGAAAATAATATCCGTACCGGTTACCTGTTTCCAGAGAATTGTTATGTCATGTCCCTCGGGCTGGAAAAAAACAACTTCTTTATGCCGGCAGCATTTGTTCCGCTCACCGTCAACTTCCAGTACGAAAACCGGGATATTATGCTCGGGTTTCGGGACATCATAGAATGGTTTGGCATTATGATAGGGTAGGGCCAAAACAACGTTTTTGGCCCTGAATGTTTTATTGCCTGCCGTCACCTCTAATAAGCCGTTATCCGTCCGGTACAGTTGAGTGACCCGGCATTTGATGATTTTTTCTTCCCAGCCCCTGGGCAGAAGGTGACAGCAGCGACTGTGATCAGCCACATAGGTTTTGCAGACCAGGGCCATTAAATTGTCCAGATAGGCAAAGGTATTGCATTTACCATAGTCAATAAAACCGGTGCTGTTGAATAATGGTGAGAAATATGTGTGGTTGAGATATTCCAGCTCGTTTTCCTTAACAAATTCGGCGGCTGGTTTTAACGTATAGCCCTTTAGGACGGCATCCGCCTCAAGGGCCTCTTTTTGCGAATGGCAGAGAGAATTTCTACGCAGCCGGCGCAACCTTTTTCGGAAGTCCCCGGCGATCCTATAGAGCCGTATCAGCTTCCCTGCTTCAAAAAGTGTCCGCCAGCGGTAGAATGAAATCGGCTTCTTGTCGCCATGAAAGTAACAATTGTGCGTCCAGATTCTTTTTCCCCCGCCCATGTAGGGAATAACATTTTCATAGTCTTCTGTAATATAACTGGCGCCGTAGTTCACTGTATGGGATTTGGAGGTCAGCATCCGGCCGCCGATTTCTTCTGTGAGCAGGAAGAAATCGCGCCCCCTGTTGTGCAAAGTCCGCCCACAGGCAAGCCCCGATACCCCGCCGCCGATAATAATTGTCTCAAGCGGTTTCATTAATAGATTCTTTTTTGGAAAGGCTTATCGGTTTTCTGAACTGCAAGAATGCGGGGAGTATATTATTCACCGCGTTGAGAAATACATTTTTTATTAATATCGGATCGAGCGTTTTTAACATCAGGCCGATGGTCAATTCGCCCATTATCAGTCTGAAGATATCGGAATCTTTCAACTTGCTGAAGTTATAAATCCATCTGTCGATGTCCTGATTATCCGCCCAGCGCAGATATATAAACTTCACCCCTTGATGCACACGATAATATTTGCCGTATTTGTCGTGAAACAATTGGAGAAAAGGCGTCAGCGCTCTTTTTTTATAATTTGCGGCCTGGGAGATGGTCTGAAAGGCAAATTTGGCGCTATCCAAGGCCTGTCTGAATCCCTCAAGTGTAACCGGGGTGCCGCATCCGCCGGCATCGCCGATGGCAATGAAATGGTCTTCGACCTTGTGAGCGACGTTGCCGGTGGGTCCGAAACGGCCGTATGAATAGGTGACTGTGGCGTTTTTCAACCAGGCATTATGCGGGCTGGTTGATTTCATAGCTCTAAGCGTTCGCTCTCTCAGGTTCTGTATATTGGCTTGCGACTCCGGATAAAAATCGGCCCAGCCATATTGCCCTTTGCCGTCAGGGAAGATATACAGCCAACCGCCGCTGTTGGCGACCTTGGTGTTGAGGATGAACGACGCTTCTCTGGCAATGGGGAATTCACAGTTTTCCAGCTCAATCTCAAAAGATAAACCCGATTCAGTAAAAGTTTTCAGCCCCAGGAGTTTGGCAACAATCTGGGAATATCCTGAACAGTCAACGACCATTTCCCCCAGATAGGCTTTCTTTTGATCCCTTAAAATCAGCCCTTCGTTGATCTTATTTGCGGCGACGAGACGGGTGTCGGTCCTGATGGAGACATTCTTCAGATCCAGATCTTCGGCCCAGTTCTGATAATTGACGAGACACATCTTATCTTTTTCCGTGGCGGAAGCCTTTGTGGTCGGGCCGTAAAAAGTAAAGGTGTCAAAATAATAGTCAATATACTTTTCCAGCCCATGCTCCACTACGGCGCTGGTAAATGTTCCAAAGGTTTCAGGTTGAATATGAATCTTTGTTTTTTGCTCAAGCAGTAAAACCTTAATGCCGGAATCGTTCAACAGCTTGGCCAACATCAGACCGGACACTCCTGCGCCCACAATAATTATCTTGTGCCTCTCGTCATACTCCGTATTGCGGGGTTCTCTCATATTGGCTTTCCTGTGTCGTGTCGCGCGCATAACATGCGCATAACATGAATAGACAAATTTATACGAATAGACAAATAAAACCATATACCCATGAGCGCCCGAGAATGGCGTATCTACTGCGTCGGCAACCATTCGATATCACAACGATCAAGATCATCGCCACCTTGATCCACGCGTCCTTTTCCGGATCATGGTATAAAAAAACTTGCCCTGTACCACTGTGTAGTGTTTACAGTTTAAATTAAACAACCGGCAGAACAAAATCAACTAAAGGAGGTTGCTATGAAACGGTTCATGATTCCTACGACTGCTCATTGCGGCGAGGGGCACGCGATCACGTCCTGGGTACGACGCTAAACTGCCTATCGTTTTTTACTCCCTGTAAGCCACTGGCCCCGGTGTGATGAAGGCTCCAATTTATTTTATTCCTGAATTCGTGAGCATTCGAGAACAGGTGCGGATACAAGGCGGCAACTATGTTGATTTTATCCCAGATTTTTTAGAGTCCCGTTTTCAATGCTGAAAATCCAGCCGTGAACGGAAAGCTCTTTTCCCTGTTTCCAGGCGTTCCGGACAATATCCGTATTACAGACGTTTGTGACCTGCTCTTTTACATTTAGCTCACAGAGCAAATCCAACTTCTTGTCATGTGCAAGCCCGTCAAATTCCTCGGCATTGAAGCGAATGACATCCTTAATATGGCGCAGCCAGTTATCTACAAGCCCATGCTTCTGGTTTTCCAATGCCGCCTTTATGCCGCCACACCCATAGTGCCCACAAATTATAATATGCTTTACCTTGAGAACCTCAACCGCGAATTGTATTACGGAAAGACAATTTAAATCCGTATGCACGACAACATTGGCAATATTACGATGGACAAAAACTTCGCCAGGTTGCAGATTTATTATCTGGTTGGCGGGAACTCGGCTGTCTGAACAGCCAATCCATAAATACTCGGGGGTATGCTGCTTGGATAACCGTGTGAAAAATTTCGGGTCTTTTTCTTTGATCGAGGCCGCCCACGCCAGATTGTTGTCAAACAGATGTTTTA
>VAPE01013885.1_pt1 | contig 27220 bp, 20 predicted proteins | sample 3393911 | NCBI WGS metagenome assembly VAPE01 (sample SAMN08290436, study PRJNA428436) | hydrothermal vent metagenome | isolation source: Deep-sea hydrothermal vent chimney | place: Atlantic Ocean: South-mid Altantic Ridge
GCGTCTGAAAATTGTATGTTTATTTTCGGTGTCATTCCCGCTTGTCGGGAATCCTTCGACTTGTTCGGCATCACAAGAAAGATTCCCCGAACGCTTTCGGGGAATGACACAACATGCGCAATAATTTATGACGCTGTGTATAAATTACTCATCACGGTTAAAGGGCAATACGGGTAGATCCGAACTACTCAGACCCCGGAAAAGTCCCGGACTTCCTGGGGTAAAAAATGTATCAATCAATGCCTGCTTAACTCACTCCAGTATCTCTTCCACTACCGGTTTGTACTCAATCTTTTTTTCCATCCTCCGGGAAACAAGCCTTGATGCTATATAAAAAATTATAAACATCCCGAAACCGCCTATGGCCGACAGGAGGTCGGGATCCATCTGTTTTACAAACCTGCTGATAAGTTCCTTCCCGATAACGGCGCCGACAATAAGTCCCAGCGCAGGGATGCCATAGATAAGGGCTGACCCCTTGAGGTAAGCATAGGGCTTGAAAACGACCCTGACCTTCTGTCCTTCCCTGGCCTTTACGGAATTAAGCGCCTCGATAACGGCCCCCTCATCCGTAAACAGACATTTACTCTCGGTGCACTTCTCACAGATACTCTTCTTCTCGACAAGCACTTTGGCAATAACACCGTCAACCGCTTTTACAACCCCGATCTCTTCCATAACAAATGCATTTTAACATAAACCCATTATGGGCTTCCATATCGGGATTGAACCCAAATCCACCGATTGACTCGTGGGTCAAATTGAGGACGGATGGGCAACTGCTTTCCGTCTCATTGTCGGCGGGCCTCCTTACCGTAATAGGCATTGGGGGAAGCTGCCGGATCAACGGCCACGGGCGTCCCCTTGAGGCAGAAGGCGAGCGCTATACCATGACGGCCTTCCTCAGAATACCCGACAGGATAAAAAAAAGGTGACATCCTCCTGAGGATCAACTCACCTGACATAGATGCAAAGGCTGAGGCAGCCGTCAGGTTCAGGCCCATTGCCCTCACTGCAGCAGCCGTGGTTGTGGGGTCCGTTGTGATACTCTTTGATCCGATCTTTCAGGGGCTTGCCATCGCAATGATGTTCGGGGCCACCGCCTCAACCGTCCTGACACTTATCGTGGTTCCCCTGTTGTATTACCAGTTTTTCAAAAACAGAAAGCCCCCTGAATAATCCCGTGATATAAGGTTATAATATCGGATGCTGAGGAGGCTTTTGATTGCGTGCATACTGGGAATACTTGCCGGCGTCGTATCCGGATTCCTCTTCTGGAGCCTCTCCGACCTCCCGAGGATAGAGTCCCTTGAAGAGTACGCACCGCTTGAGGCCTCCAGGGTCTACTCATCAGATAATAAACTGATAGCCGAGTATTATGTTGAGAGGCGAACCTTTGTCCCCTATTACAAAATCCCTGATTATGTAAAGCATGCGTTCGTGGCCATAGAGGACGAACGTTTTTACCGTCACCACGGCATAGACTTTATCGGGATAGCACGCGCCCTTTATCAGGATATCAGGGCCGGACGTATTGTTCAGGGCGGTAGCACCATTACGCAACAGCTTGCAAAACTGCTTTTTCTGAAACCTGAAAGGAGCCTCACCAGGAAGATTAAGGAGGCGGCTATCTCAATACAGATAGAGAAGAGATATACCAAAGACGAGATCATCGGTCTTTACCTAAACCAGGCATACTTCGGCACCAACGCCTACGGGATTGAGGCAGCATCCCGCACCTACTTCGACAAGACTGTTGAAGATCTCGACATTTCAGAGGCGGCACTCCTTGCCGCCATCCCAAGGGCCCCGTCCTATTATTCACCTTTCAGGAATCCTGAAAAGGCGCTCCGGAGAAGAAACCTTGTACTTAAAAAGATGCTCGGCCTTGGCTATATAACAGAGGATCAATACAGGGAGGCCCATGAAGAGCCGCTACCTGAGAAGCCTCACAGAAGGCACTACAGTGCCCCTTACTTTGTTGAATTCATAAGGACTGAACTGGAAGGGGAATACTCAAACAACCTCTACACCACCGGCCTCACGATACATACAACCCTGGATATGGGGATGCAGAAGACAGCGGAAAAGGCAGTGCTTCACGGGATAGCGTCCATTGAAAAAAGGGTTCAGCCGGGGGTGCAGGCTGCCCTTATAGCAGTGGACTTAAAAACCGGGGGCATCAAGGCCATGGTGGGTGGAACCGACTTCTGGCAGACCCAGTTTAACCGTGTCACGCAGGCCCTCAGGCAGCCCGGTTCCGCCTTCAAACCGGTGGTTTACCTTGCAGCATTAAATGACGGCCTTATCCCTGAGGACACCATCCTTGACGAAGAAGTCGGTTATCCCACCCCCGACAATAAAGATGTCTGGATACCTGAAAACTACGAAAAAATCTACAACGGGAAAGTAACCCTCACAGCGGCCCTTGCCCACAGCCTCAATTCGGCAACCGTCTGCCTTGCGGACATGATCGGCATAAGAGATATTGTAAAAACCGCAAGGAGTCTCGGGATCACAAACACAATCCACCCCTACCTGTCATCTGCAATCGGTGCCTCGGAGGTCACACCCCTTGAGATGACCTATGCCTATGCGGCCCTCGCTGAGGGGTATAGGATAAAACCCCTTTACATCGAAAGGATCCAGGACAGGGACGGCCTCACTCTCAGGGAGAACTACCCCGAATTCAAACGGGTGATTGATGAAGGTGTGGTAGACGAGATCAGATATATGCTCCGTTCAGTGATCCTTGAAGGTACGGGACGAAAGGCACGCCTAATCCAGAGGCCGGTTTACGGAAAAACAGGCACCACCAACGACTACACCGATGCCTGGTTTGTGGGCTTTGACGACCAGCTTGCGGTTGGGGTATGGGTCGGCAGGGACGACCACACCCCCATCGGGAAGAAGGAGACAGGCGCCCGCGCCGCCCTTCCCATATGGATAGAGTTCATGCAGAACTACCAGAGGAGTTAAACCCCTGGGACCATCTCCTGAGGAACCGGGAGGTTGAAAGGCCACTGAAAGCGCTGATCAAACCCCTGACTGCCCGCTGAACCCTGAGCCTCTTTATATTGCCGGCCTATTTAAAATCTGTGTATAAATTACAGTCACTTGTCATTCCCGCAATCCCCAACGCATTCGGGGGCCGGGGATCCTTCTTAAAGAAAGATTCCGGACAAGCCGGAATGACAGAACTTAAAGAACGATTCCCCGAACGTACAACAGCCTCTCATCCATGTGCATCGGCCCAGTTATCTGCAATGCCGATATCCACCCTGAGGGTCACCGAAAGTTCTGCTGCTCCCTCCATCCCCTCCCTGACGATCTCCCTCACCACTTCCAGTTCATCAGCCTTCACCTCAAAGAGGAGTTCATCATGGACCTGGAGGATCATCCTGCTCTCAAGCAAACCCTCCTTAAGCCTTCCGGAGATCCCGATCATGGCCTTCTTGATTATGTCTGCAGCAGCCCCCTGTATCGGGGTGTTCATTGCAAGACGCTCCCCGAGGGCCTGCTTCTGTCTGTTAGGGTTCCTCAGCTCGGGGATCTCCCTCTTGCGCCCGCAGAGGGTCCTGACATAGCCGAGTTTTCTCGCCTCACTTATTATCCTGTCGAAGTACTCCCTCACGCCCCTGTATTTCTCAAAGTACTGTTCAATATACCGGCCTGCATCCTCATGTGAAGAACCGACAGCCCCGGAGAGCCCAAAGGACGATATACCGTAGACAACGCCGAAGTTTACGGTCTTGGCAACCCTCCTCATGTCGGAAGTAACCCCTCCTTCCGGGACCCCGTAGATCTCCATTGCCGTACTGGTATGAACATCCCTGCCCATCATGAACGCCTCCATAAGCCTCTCATCCCCGCTCAGATGTGCAAGTATCCTGAGTTCTATCTGCGAGTAATCCGCAGAGAGGAGACTGAACCCCTCCTCAGCAACGAATGTCTCCCTGATCCTCCTCCCCCACCGGCCCCTCACCGGGATGTTCTGAAGGTTGGGGACACTGCTGCTGAGTCTCCCCGTAGCTGTTACCGCCTGATTGAACGTGGTGTGTATCCTGCCGGTCACGGGGTTTATAAGCCCGGGCAATACATCAACGTAGGTTGTCTTCAGCTTGTTCAGACTGCGCCAGTTCAGGATCTCCCTCGGGAGTTCGTGTTCACCTGCAAGTTCCTCAAGGACACCCATATCCGTTGAATAACCGGTCTTGGTCTTCTTCCTGTGAGGCAGCCCGAGCTTCTCAAAGAGTATCCGGCTTAACTGCTTCGGGGAATTGATATTGAACTCCTCACCGGCCAGCCCGTAGATACTCTTCCTCAATACAGAGAGATCACCCTCGAGTTCCCTCGATATCTCTTTTAACCCCACGGCATCCACCTTTACCCCGGTGGTCTCCATCTCTGCAAGCACCCGGATAAGGGGCATCTCAAGCTCAAAATACAGTTCACGAAGTCCCTCTTCAGAGAGACGCCTGAAAAGCAGTTTCTCCATGTCCTCTATCAGCATCAGTTCCCCGCAGAAGAACTCCGAGGTCTCCTCTATGGTGCACTCTGATAACGTCCGCCTCCTGCCGAGAAATTCCTTCAGGCCCTCCTTGCGCAGGGACAGGTACTCAAGAGACATCTCCTCAAGTGAGTGGACCTGTTTATTGGGGTTAAGGAGATACGAGGCTATCATGGCATCCCTCAGCTCACCGGATACAGCTATCCCGTTGAAGAGAAACTTCCTCAGGTCCCTCTTGAGGTCGTGTCCGATCTTGGAAACGCCGCTGTCTGTGAGAACAGGGACAAGGGAAGAAAGGAGCACATCCCCGCCTAACTGGTCCCCTGCACCGATATACCTGTGCAGAACAGGTACGTAAAGGGGACTGTGGTCATATAAGAGGGCTACCCCTGTTACCCCAGGTCCGTCCGCATCCCCGGTATCTGAAACGGTTCTTATAAACACCCTGTCCTTTATTCCGTTGAGCAGACCACTGAGTTCTTCCTGCCGTGTGACAACCCTGCATCCGGTGCTCACACCCTTTGCAGGTATCATCCTCAGAAGGCTCCCGAATTCAAGTTCCCTGAAAAGCCGAAGGAGTTCATCATAATCCGGCTCCCCCAGGACACACTCCCGGGGGTCGAACTCCAGGGGCACCTCCTTCTCCACTGTTGCAAGGGAGAGACTGAGGCGGACGTCATTCAGGTTCCCGGCAATCATCCTCCGCAGCCGTTCCTTTTTCACCACTTCGGGGTTATCGAGTATATCCATTAAAGAGGTATCCTTCAGGATCTCGCAGGCCGTCTTTTCACCAATACCCCTCACCCCCGGAATATTGTCTGTCGGGTCTCCGGTAAGCGCCATAAGCTCCGGAATCCTCTCAGGGGGGAGACCGAACCTCTTCAGGACGTACTCCCTGCTGTAAACCCGGTCCTTCATCGGGTCATAAATCCGCACGTTATCGGAAAGCACCTGCAACATATCCTTGTCTCCCGTCACGATAAAGACATCGATGCCCTCTGAGGATGCCCTGAGCGCAAGGGTTGATAGTATGTCGTCCGCCTCTTGGCCCGCTATCTCGTAAGTCTTAAGCCTGAGGGCATTCACGACCTTCCTGATATAAGGGATCTGCAGGACGAGGTCACCCGGCATCTCCGGTCTCTGTGCCTTGTATTCCTCGTAAACAAGATGCCTTTCCGTAGGCGCAGGGGAATCGAAGGCCACTACAACCGCATCGGGGCGCTTCTCCTTCAGCAGCTTCATGATCATATTTGTAAAGCCGTATACTGCGTTTGTCGGAAAGCCCCTTGAGTTGGTGAGGTCCTTTATGGCATGGTAGGCGCGATAGACATAGGAATTCCCGTCTATGAGATAGATATTACGGGGGGTCTTCATAAGGAATGGGGATACTTCCTCTTATTGTAATCCATCGGCGTCAGTTATCCGTCACCAGGTTCTTCTCTTCCTCGACCTTTTTATATTTACAGTTTTTATCCGGACAGAAGACCGTGGTCTTTCCCGCCCTGTCCCTCTTTTCAAGAAGGTACCCGGAAGAGCATTCAGGACACTTCTGCGGTACCGGCTTATACCATGTTGCGAACTTACAGTCGGGCCAGTTGCTGCAACTGTAAAAGATCCTCCCTTTCTTGCTCCTCTTTTCAACTATATCACCACCGTCGAGAGGACACTTCACCCCTGTGCTGATCGGACTTGTCCCCTTGCAGTCCGGGTATTTTGAACAGGCAAGAAACCGCCCGAACCGACCCTGTTTTAGCACCATCTCGGCGCCACAGTCAGGACACCTGATATCGGTCTTTGCAGGGGGCGGCTTCACTGCGGCGTCATCATCATCATCCTCTATGGGCTTTGCGTTCTTACACTCCGGGAACCCGGTACAGGCAAGGAACCTGCCATGCCTTCCCCACCTCTTAACCATGGGTTGCCCGCAGAGTTCACAGACCTGGTCAGTGGGCTCGTCCCGGGGCTTTATCCTGCCGAGTGTGTCCATCGCCTCTGTAAGCTCCTTGTTAAACGGTGTATAGAAATGCTTGACCACCTTAACCCACTTGAGTTTCCCAAGCTCTATCCTGTCAAGCTCATCCTCCAGCTTTGCAGTAAACCCGATATCCATCAGTTCAGGAAACCGCTCGACAAGAAGGTCATTTACAAGGCTCCCCAGTTCAGTTGGTCTTAATTTGCCATCCTCCTTCATTGCATACTTCCTTTCCTGGATGGTGGAAAGAATCGCAGCATACGTGCTCGGTCTCCCTATCCCCTTTTCCTCGAGGGCCCTCACAAGGGATGCCTCGGTATATCTCGGAGGGGGCTGAGTGAAGTGCTGGTTGGCCTCTATATCCTTCAACAAGAGCTTCTCACCCATCGAAAGAGACGGCAGGGTTTCCTCTTCCTCCTTGCCGTTCTCCTCGGTGCTTTCCGTATAGACCCTGATAAAACCGTCGAACTTTATTACATCACCGGAGACCCTGAACTCCACATCCTCTTCCCTGTCCACAATTATAAAGGTGGTCTGTTCTATTTTTGCAGGGGCCATCTGGCTTGCAATAAAACGCTGCCAGATCAGCCTGTAAAGTGCATGCTGATCCCTGGAGAGAAAGCCCTTTATCCGCTGGGGGGGCTTGTCCAGATAGGTCGGCCTGATGGCCTCGTGGGCATCCTGGATTTTCCCCTTTGCCTTCTTTCTCCCGACCTTCCCCTTCCGGACGTACTCTTCACCATACTGGCCGTGTATGTATTCAGTTGCTCCTTCACGCGCCTCGTCGGACACCCTCACGGAGTCGGTCCTCATATAGGTAATTAAACCGGCTGAGCCCTCCTCACCAAGCTCGACACCCTCATACAGTTGCTGCGCTATCACCATCGTCTTCTTTGGTGAAAATCTCAATTTCCTTGATGCCTCCTGCTGAAGGGTACTGGTAATAAATGGTGGTGAGGGGTTTCTCTTTCTCTCCTTCTTCTCTACCCCCTTCAGCAAGAACTCCCTCTTTCTCAGTTCTCTCACGACCGCATCCGCCGACTTCCCGTCTTTAAGCAAGAACTCCTTCTTCTCACGGTTGATTACATGCTGATCCTTATACTTGAAGAGCCTTGCATGAAAAGAAGGCGGAACCTTCCCTTCAAAAAACCCTTTAATGCTCCAGTACTCAATAGACTCAAATGCCTCGATCTCCCTTTCCCTCTCAACAACGAGCCTCACAGCCACAGACTGGACCCTGCCCGCGCTCAGCCCCCTCCTGACCTTCCTCCACAGAAGAGGACTCAGCCCATATCCCACGAGCCTGTCAAGCACCCTGCGTGCCTGCTGGGCATCCACCTTATTCATATCTATGGTGCCGGGGTTCCTCATGGCTTCGCTCACTGCCTTTCCCGTAATCTCATTAAAGGTAACGCGGTAAATCTCCGGGATACCCTTGGAGCCCTTCCCCTTTGAAATCTTTTTCAGCTCTTCATGAATATGCCAGGCTATGGCCTCTCCCTCTCTGTCGGGGTCCGGGGCAAGATAAACCGCGTCAGAGTCACTGGCCGCCTTTCTCAGCTCCTTTATGACCTTGTCCTTTCCGGGGATAGGGGCATACTTGGGTAAGAAGTCGTTTTCAACATCCACCCCCAACTCCTTCTTCGGCAGGTCCCTCACATGACCGACCGAAGCCTTCACGGTATAGCCCTTACCGAGTATCTTATTTATCGTCTTGGCCTTTGCCGGAGACTCTACAATCACAAGTGATTTCATTCCCCACTCCTAATGCCATGTTATTTTCTTGCCCCTGCCGAAAACAAGGGCGTATATCTCTTCAAGCTCGATGTCCGTCTTCTCAGCAAAGAGGTAAATCAGGACAGACCTCACTGCATCCGCCTCTTCCTCACCGATCAGATCGGACTTCTCAAGCATCTTCAATTCGTCGTTGACGTGGAACAGGTTTATATCCCTGTCGGTTATCCTCGTCATTGCATCATCGAGGTCCATCTCATCATTGAGGAGTTCGTCGGTGATCAGGCCCAGCAGTTCAATAAATTTTCTGTACACCCTTAAACCTCCACTATTAAAATCAGCTGATATCAGCTTTTTAAAGAGTAACACATTGCCCTGTAATTTTGGCAACGTGTCACCACCGGCAAAACAACCGTCTGCAGTAAGGCTGAATCAGACTTCAAGGCCGAATCTTTTTCCTTCAAACTGCCTCACCACACCCTTAAGCTCAAGCTCCGTAAGAAGCCCTAAAAGTCTGTGTGTGGGAACAGTTGACTGTCTTGCAAGTTCATCTATATGACGCGGTTCAGGCGACAGCATGGATACAACCGACCTCTCATCCTTGGTAAGCTCAACCTCCTGCCTCTTTTTCTCCCTGATAAACCCCCTGAGCTGGGGAGCGATCTCTTCTATTATATCCCTTGCACCATCCACCAGCACAGCGCCTGATTTTATAAGTGTATTGGTACCGGAAGACCTGTCGGATGTTATCATACCGGGGACTGCAAATACCTCCCGCCCCTGCTCAAGGGCGGATCTTGATGTGATAAGCGCACCACTGTCATCGGTTGCCTCCACAACCAGCACCCCGAGGGAAAGCCCGCTTATGATCCTGTTCCTCATGGGGAAGTTTTCACGCTCGGGTTTTGTCCCGGGAGGAAACTCGGTGATTACTGCACCGTCCCTCTCGATCCTCTTCATCAGTCCGGCGTTCTCGGGTGGATAGGGCACATCAATCCCCGACCCGAGCACGGCAAATGTCCTCCCGCCCCTTTTCAATGCCGCAACATGGGCAACGGTATCTATTCCCCTTGCCATACCGCTTACTATGGTCAATCCGCTTAAAGACAGTTCCCCTGCCAGCATGTCCGCTACCCTCTTCCCGTATTCCGTTGGTTTTCGTGGTCCAACCACTGCAATGGCAAACCTGTCCTCCTCGCTGATATCACCCTTCACGTATAAGATAAACGGACAGTCACCGACCTCCTTCAGTAACAGGGGATACCCGGGATCACTAAGGTGAATCACCTTAATCCCCTGACCGTCACACATCCTCAGTATCTCTTCCGCCCGCTTCCAGTTATCAAATTCCTTAATAGCTGCAGCCGTCCTCGCACCTATGCCGTCCACGGATGTCAGGTCCCTTTCCGGCGCCCTGAACACATCACCGGGAGAACCAAAGGCATCAAGGAGGTTCTTGATCCTGAGGGGACCGAGGGCCTTTACAGAGGTAAGGGCTATCCAGTATATTAAATCACGGGGCATAGGGTTAATCTCGCAGCTATCCGTCCATACCCTCTCTTCTCATCTTAAGTCTCAGTGCATTAAGCTTGATGAATCCCTCTGCATCTCTCTGGTCATAGACATCCTCGGCCTCAAAAGTCGCAAGCTCCGGACTGTAAAGGGTTTCCGGGGACTTCCTCCCTGAAACAACGCAGTTACCCTTGTAAATCTTCAGCCTCACAGTCCCTGTCACACCCTCCTGAGACTTATCGATCATCCCCTGAAGCGCCTCTCTCTCAGGCGAAAACCAGTAACCGTAATAAATATACTCTGCATATCTGGTGATCAGGGAGTCCTTAAGGTGGGCAACCTCCCTGTCAAGGGTGATTGACTCAATTGCCCTGTGCGCAATGTGCAGGACCGTCCCCCCGGGGGTCTCATAAACACCGCGGGACTTCATCCCCACATATCTGTTCTCAACGATATCAACCCTGCCGATCCCGTTCTCACCGGCTATCCTGTTAAGGCCCGAAAGCATATCAAAGGGACCGAGCCTTTCACCGTTTAATGAAACAGGGTCCCCCTTCTCATATCCTATCTCGACAAAGGTTGCCCTGTCAGGGGCGTTTTCAGGAGATACCATCATGGTATACATCTCCTCCGGAGGCCCGGCCCAGGGGTCCTCAAGAACCCCGCCTTCGTAACTGATATGAAAGATATTCCTGTCCGTGCTGTACGGTTTTTCCCTGGTTACCGGCACATCTATCCCCCTGCTCTGGGCAAAATCGATAAGACTTTCCCGGGAGTTAAAGGGCCACTCCCGCCAGGGCGCTATCACCCTGATATCAGGCTTAAGGGCATAGTAGGCAAGCTCAAACCGCACCTGGTCATTCCCCTTGCCTGTGGCGCCGTGGGCTACTGCATCAGCGCCTTCGGCCTCTGCGATCTCGACCTGTCTCCTGGCTATAAGGGGACGGGCAATAGACGTACCAAGGAGATATGTCCCCTCGTATACTGCATTTGCCCTCAGCATGGGGAATATATAGTCCCTCACAAACTCCTCTTTCAGGTCCTCTACATAGACCCTTGATGCACCTGTCTTTAACGCCTTATCCTTGACGGCTTCGAGGTCCTCCCCCTGCCCCAGGTCTGCACAGTAAGCTATGATATCGGCCCCAAAGGTCTCCTTCAGCCATACAATGGCGACCGATGTATCCAGGCCGCCTGAATATGCAAGAACTATCCTCATGTTTCCTCCCTTAAGAGATCAGCTTTTTATCTCCACAAAATATAAACTTCCGCACCAAGGCATATAAAGTATAAAATAAGACACTGGTAAGTCAAATACCCCGGGATGTATGGAAACCCCGTCTTCATTATGGAAAAGGTCTCCTCTACCTTCTCCATCCTCTCAATATCCAGCACAACTACAGCCGCAATGGTGCTTCTTTCCGTAAACGCAGCGTCAATGCCTGCAACGAGTTTCACAGGTCCCGGAAGGGACCGGAGCACCACCCCCTTTGAGAGAGACCCCTGAACAGACCTTGCCTCATCGAGGTCCCTCGGCCAACTTACCCCCGGGATTTCCATATGAAAGGCCCTTATTAAAGCGGATACGTTTTCATTATCATCTGTAATGTCTACCTACAACCCCTTGATATACACCCAATAAAACTACCCCCATCACAATACCCGTTATGTTTGCAGCGAGGTCCCCGACGCTGAAAGACCTGTAGGGCAGAAAGTACTGGACCAACTCAATTACAAAGCTGTAGAGGAATATGCTGATACCTGCAAAAAGGACTGCCCTCGGAACGTATCTGTTCAATGAGAGCAGGCAAATCACCGTTGTTATAATATACACAACAGCGTGGATTAACTTGTCGGATACCTGCACAATGCCGGAAGGAGTCGGGATTAAAGACAGCACGGCTATCAGGATAATCCATACGACAAACAGTATCCTAAAGAGGGTTTTTTTCACCAATCAGTCTCCTCAGTGGGGTCCATATATACCGCTCTTTCATAAGCCGTATTACAATGCACCTTGCCGAAAGCCCCGGCCTTTGGTCGGGGATGAAGGCAAAGAATGTAATTAATCAATTTTCCCTTGCATCGGCAAGCTCCGACCTTTGATCGGAGAGCTTGACTGTATCAGGGTTATTCCAAACTGGAAAAATATACCTCTTAATGATATTATAATATTAACAATGAAAAAATCATTCTCGGTATTTATAGTTATATCGGTCCTTTTCCTCGGCATCTACCTCAAAAACATCTCCGGCAGGGTCGTCCCTGTTGAATATGACGGCCACCCCGTACCCTTGGCCCTACCGGAAATCAGGGAGATAGTTGAACTTGTAAAAGACGGCGAGAGCCTCTATGATATCTTTAAAAAATACGATCTCGGCATAGGGACACTGTATAAAATAACAGGGGCTTCCAGGCAGCTCTACGATCTTGTCCGTCTCCGGCCCAACCGGTCCTATATTATCACAACGGTCAGGGATGATGACGGCGTCGAGAGATTGAACCTCTTCAAGTATTCCATCAATGACTCCTCCTATCTGAAGATCGTACGGGACGGAGAGGCATATATTCCAAAGGTTGAAAAGGTCGGTTATGAGCGGCGGCCTGCTCTCCTTGAGGGTAAGATAACGGACAATCTCATCAATGCAGTCGGGGAAACACCGGAACAGATGAAGGTAGCCTTCAACCTTGCCGAGGTCTTTGAGGCGGACATAGACTTCCTGACCGAACTCCGGCAGGGTGACGGTTACAGGATGATTGTGGAGGAGCTATGGCTTGACGGGGTTTTTAAAGGCTACGGCGATATCCTTGCTGCAGAGTTCACAAACAACGGGAAGATGTACGAGGCATACCGGTTCAAGGTCAATGGCAGGACAGCCTACTACGATTCCTCGGGCCGCTCGATGAAGAAGGCGCTGCTCAGGGCACCACTGAGGTTCAGATATATAAGTTCAAGCTTTAGCTACAGGAGAAAACACCCCATCCTCAAGATATACAGGCCCCACCTCGGCATAGACTACGCAGCACCACAGGGCACCCCTGTCTCTTCGGCGGGAAACGGCACCGTGAAGCTTGCAGGATGGAAAGGGGCATACGGGAAGTGCGTTATCATCAGGCATCCAAACGGATATGTGACCTACTATGGTCACCTTTCAAGGATCAGAAAGGGGATAAGGCGGGGGAGGAAGGTCTCTCAGGGAGAGATTATCGGGTATGTCGGCAAGACAGGCCTCGCAACGGGCCCTCACCTCGACTACCGCATCAAGAAATTCGGGAAATTCGTAAATCCCTTAAGATTACGCCTCCCCCGGGGCATCCCTGTTCCCAAAAAGAGGATAAACGAATTCAGGGACTACGTGGAAGGACTGAGGGCAATGATTGCCCCACCCGCAAAGGGAGAAACCTCTCTGAAGGCGGATGCCGCCCAGAGAACCGCTCACTCCCTGAATTGATCGTCAGTTCAGCATCAGGTCTCCGAACCTGCTCTGCACCATAAATCAACCATGATAAATTCGGGATGACAGACATTGACCCTTGACAGAGAAGGAGAGACAATTACGACCTCTCACGAACTATTTTGCAGGGACCAACTCTGTTGATTGAAATCTGGCCCCATATCGCCGGCCTCCTTACCCTGTTTATAACGGGGTATGCCTCGGCACATGCCATTTTAAACAAGCGCGAGACCCATTCAGCCATTGCCTGGGTAGGGGTTATCTGGCTTGTTCCCGTCATTGGCGCTGTCCTCTATCTCCTCTTTGGTATTAACCGTATCAGGCGGCGTGCCAAGGCCTTAAGGAGCGACCATCAGGCGTCCCCCGGCACAACATCTCCCGCAGATGACGATGAACTGCCTCTGCCCCGACATGACCAGTTCATTGCACTTTCACGTCTCGTTGGTAAAATCATTCAGAAGCCCCTTCTGCACGGAAACCGGATAATGCCCCTTCAGAACGGTGATGCCGCCTTTCCGGAGATGCTCAAAGCGATTGACGGGGCTGAACGTTCAGTCACCCTCTCAACATATATCTTTGATAATGACGGTGCCGGCAGGATGTTTCTGGACTCCCTTACCCGGGCAGTCAGCCGCATGGTAGAGGTGCGGGTACTTGTTGACGCTGTTGGCGCACGTTATTCATGGCCCCCTATAACCCATGAACTGCATCGTGCAGGCATCAAATCAGGGAGGTTTCTCCGGACATTCATTCCCTGGCGGATGCCCTTTATGAATCTGCGGAACCATCGCAAGATCCTCGTTGTAGACGGCAAGACCGGCTTTACCGGGGGCATGAACATACGTGAGGGGCTTCTCCTCGATGAGAACCCGCGACATCCTCTGCAGGACCTGCACTTCCTCGTACAAGGCCCTGTGGTCCTTCATTTCCAGGAAGTTTTTGCCGAGGACTGGCTTTTCTGCACGGGGGAAGCCCTTCAGGGTGAAGGCTGGTTCCCGGACATCGAGCCCGAAGGACCGGTAATAGCCCGCGGGATACCGGATGGCCCTGATGAGGACTTCGAAAAACTGCTCTGGACCGTCCACGGTGCAATTGCCTGTGCAAAATCGTCCATACGGATAACAACACCTTACTTCCTTCCCGATTCTTCCCTTATCACGTCACTTAACCTTGCAGCTATGCGGGGAGTGGAGGTCGAGATAATTCTCCCCTCCGTGAATAACCTCCCGATGGTCAAATGGGCATCCACAGACCTGTTTTGCCAGCTCCTGGAAAAGGGCTGCCGCATCTACCTGACACCCCCTCCGTTCGACCATACAAAACTGATGATCGTGGACAAAACATGGACGCTGTTTGGGTCGGCAAACATTGACCCCCGAAGCCTAAGGCTGAACTTTGAGTTTAACGTGGAGAGCTATGATAACGGGTTGGCAACAGATCTGAACTCGCTTATGGAGAAGAAGTTAAAGGCGGCGCATCAGGTGACCCTGGAGGATGTAATGAGCCGGAGGCTTCCGATCAGGCTACGCGACGGCGTCGCCCGGCTCTTCTCGCCCTATATGTAATTCACGTAACGGTCCCTGCGGGGAATTATTTCAACATGTTCGTTAGCCTTTTGTAAACATAGAAATTGAACATCCTTATACTGCCGGCCCTGTTCCCGGCACACGGCCTCCTGCTTCAGCTATGTGACTCATAGACATCGTTAAACCGTTGATGGGTTTCCTCGAAAAGCCCAAGGATTACCGGATCAAAATGGCCCGGCAGGGTCCTCCCATCGCCCTCGGTTATGATCCTGTATGTCTCCTCATGGCTGAAGGCGAATTTATAGGGCCTTGGTGACCTCAGCGCATCGTACTGGTCTGCAAGCATCACTATCCGTCCCTCCCTGGGGATATCTTCTCCTTTCAGCCCCTTTGGATAGCCTGTCCCATCCCACCGTTCATGATGGCTGATTGCAATGGATGCCCCCATCCGGATCATATCATAAGACGATCCCTTCAGGATCTCATAACCGATAAACGTATGCGTCTTAACGATATCAAACTCGGCCCAGGTAAGACTGCCGGGCTTGAGCAGAATCCCGTCGGGGATACCGATCTTACCGAGATCGTGCATCGGGCTTGAATAGGATATGTTCTCAACAAAATCAGACGGCATCGAGAGTTTCTCTGCGATAATCCTGCTGTATATGCTGATCCTCCTGACATGGTTTGCGGTTTCTTCATCCCTGTATTCGGCGGCCATCATGAGTCTCTCTATGATCTCCTTGCTTGCGGCCTGAATAAGCCGCAGCGCCCTGTCGAGTTCTTCCGTCTTCTTCAGCACGGCCTCCTCGAGGTGCTCGTCATATACCCTCTGGAGATTCAGGACCTCGTAATAGTTTATCGCCTTCTTGACCTTATGGAGGATCACCTCCATCCTGAAGGGCTTTAAGATAAAGTCGAAGGCCCCGTACCGTAATGCCTGAACGGTCTTATCAAGATCGGGATGACCGGTTATAAGCAAAACCGGCACGTCGGAACTGTTTATTTTGATTTTCCTCAGGAGGGTTATACCATCCATCTCAGGCATAACGATATCGGAGATTACGGTGTGAAACCTCTTTGAGGACAGGAGTGTAAGCGCCTCTTCGGGGCTCCCTGTTACATAGACATCATACCCTGCATTCTCAAGGAGAGATAAGAGGATCTCCCTGATGTCCTTATCATCATCTACGACAAGGACCGCGTATCTGTTATTCATCATTTCCACTGTCGAGGACATATCTCACCTTACGGAGAAACTCCTGAAGATCGAAGGGCTTTGTGAGGAAATTCAACCCCTCTTCAAGAAAAAAATCCTTGTGTATCGCGTTAACGGTATAACCACTTATAAAGAGGACCCCGCCGCTGTATCCAAGACCTCTGGCCTCCTCAAGCACATCCCTCCCCCCCTTTTGCGGCATAACCACATCCAGTATGAGGAGGTCGAAATGATCTTTTCTCTCCCTGATTATCTCAACGGCCTCGGCACCGTCCTTCACTGATGTAACCTCATAACCCCTCTCTTTAAGGACCTCGCAGGCCATTGACCTCACAATCTCGTCATCCTCTGCAAGCAGTATCCTCTCTGTCCCGTCAGACAGCACGGACCCAGTCTCCCCCTCGGTCTCAAAGGGTTCCGCTTCGGTAACGGGGAGGTATATCTTGAATGTCGTACCCCTGCCCTTCTCGGAATAGAGGTGTATGAAACCTCCATGCTGCTTCACTATCCCATACACCGTGGGAAGCCCGAGCCCCGTGCCTTTACCAACCTCCTTTGTGGTGAAGAAGGGCTCAAAGACCCGGGACTTCACCTCGTCTTCCATCCCCTCGCCCGTATCCGAGATGGAAAGGCAGCTAAACCTTCCTTTTCTCTTTATCCAGGGATGGGCACTGAGATACTCCTCGTCAAAAACCGAATCAAATGTCTCAATTATTATCACACCACCTTCCGGCATTGCATCCCTGGCGTTTGTTATGAGATTCATTATCACCTGTTCAACCTGTCCTTTGTCGGCCATGACCGGCATCGTCTCACCAAGGTCGGTCCTCAACTCGATAGTTTCGGGGATCAGTCTTCTCAGGATCTTCTCAAAGTCACCGACAACGGACCTCAGGAATAAAGACCTCGGCTCGAGGATCTGCTTGCGGCTGAAGGCAAGGAGTCCATGGGTCAATGTAGCTGCCCGGTCTGAAGCCCTGAGAATCTGCTCTATCTTATCCTTAAGGTCACGGTCTTTCAGTTTCATCCCGAGGAGCGAGGCATACCCGGTTATGGCGGTAAGTATGTTATTGAAGTCATGGGCACCCCCGCCTGCGAACAGCCCGAGGGACTCAAGCCTCTGTGACTGCCTGAGCTGCTCTTCGAGGTTCAACCGGTCTGTTATGTCGAGGAGCATACCTATAACGGCAGGCCTTCCACCGTATATCAGCCTCACTCCGTAGACCTCGACATGGATCACCCGGCCGTCCGCCCTTACAGCCCTGAACGTGTAGTCAAGGGACTCCACCTCACCTTCAAGCCTCAGGTTGAGGTTCTTCTCAACCATGGGCCAATCCTCCGGATAAGCGAGGTCCCGTGGACCTTTCCCGTCTATTATTTCCACCGAGCCATATCCGAAAATTTCGCAGAACCTCGGGTTTACATACCTGAAAAGGTCGTCCTGGATTATGTATATACCTACGAGGGAGTGCTCAACAAGGGAGCGGAACTTTATCTCGGACTCCGCCAGTTCCTTGTCCTTCTGCTTTAGATCGACATACCGCCTCTGAAGCTGAAACACCGCATATGAGAGGCCTATCGAGACAAGGAGAAGGATGAACAACACCCAGATACTGTGTGTTCCAAGATATGCAGCGACAAGCTCTTTGTCGGGCCAGACCTGAATAAGGAGCTTCAGGTTCTTCAGTGCAAGTTCCGTCTCGAGCACATCACCCTCCGGTTTCCCCGTTGATACCAGGTGTGTGTCTCCCTGACTGATCCTGTAATTCCCTTCGACTTTGCCTGCAAGGGCGGTCTCGATCAGCGGGATGATCCTGAGGACGCCATTGACATACCCCTCTACAGAGCCGTCCCTGTTTCTTACAGGAAAGTATGTGGCAACACCGGGACCACCCTGGAACAGGTCTACAACAGGGGTAATCGAATAGGCACCGCTACTCCGAACCTGATCAAACGTCTCCACCACCGATTTGCGGGGGTGCTTACCGATCTCCTTGCCGACGGCCCCCCTGTTGGATTGCACAGGATAGACCCACGTTATAACCCCTCGCCGGTCGATCCAGTTTATGGCCCGGAACCCCCCGAAGCTCTTGTAGACAGGTGCTGTAACCATGTAAAACAGCTCCCTGTCAAACTCCCCGGCACGGAGGTGACTCTGGAGATGCTCGGTAAGGGCTTTCATGGCAAAGATCCTTGTCCTGATTGCCTCGCTCAGACGGACTTTAGAGGTCTCAAGGGAGGTAAGAAGGGCCCTCCTCAGCAACTGCTCCTCGTGTTTCTTCCCGGAGTACCAGAGAGACGAAAGGAGGACGGAGGTGAAGAGAAGGACAAACAACGGGAGGGACCTCTTCATCAAGGTTAGCAGCCGTACTTTAAAATGACCTTTCAAGCCATCCCCCCTTTCTCTACTGAAGTGCAAGGATCCTTACTGAAGTGCAAAGATTCTTCTTTCATTATACCTTATCGGACAATTAGAATACCTTATCAGACAATTAGAAGAAATCTCCTGCGATTTATCCCTGAAGCAACGATTATATTCAGAGTCCGTTTATAAACTCAATCTTTCTATCTGTCATTCCGGCGATCCTTAGGCCGGAATCCAGTGCTTCAATGCCTTCCGGATGCCCCGAACGCTTTCGGGACATGACGACAAAAAGCAATTTATACACTGACTCTGTTTAATGCGGGAACCGGAAGGAAGGGATTTGTCCGGACCGGGAGATCAGAAAATGAATTCCAGGATGCCGGCCGGTGTTTACGTCTCAACCTGTTTTACCCCCCTCCGTAAATCCCACGATTGCCATACCGGCCCCGTCGGCAGCAGAAACGAGATCCTCCCTCTGAAGCATAATCACCTTCCCGGCCTCTATGGCAAGTACAGAGGCCCTCGTGTCCACCATAGCCTTGAGGGTATCGGGCCCGACAACGGGGACATCAAACCTCAAATCCTGCCGGGGCTTGCATACCTTAACCACCACGGCCCCTTCGCCGGCAAGCCGTCCTCCGCGCCTGATCGCCTCATCCGTTCCCTCGATGGCCTCGACGGCCATCACAGCCCTGTCCTTTACAACCACGGTCTGTCCGATATCAAGCCTGCCTATCTCCTTGGCCATCCTGAAACCAAACTCTATATCCCGCTCTTCAGCCCCGGTGGGTCTGCGCCCTGTCAGTACACCCGGGGGCATTAACAGCCCCGCTGCGAACTCGGTTGTATTGAGTATCTTTATCCCCTCTTTACAGAGCACATCGGTAAATGCCTGCAGGATTGTATCATCCCGCCTGTCCTTAAGACTGAAGATGAGTTTGATTGCCTTCATATCAGGGATGACATTCCCCCTGTAGGCAAGTTCCTTTGTTACCTTACCGGCCATCACAGCCTCTTTAACACCTCTCTCCTTAAGGACCCTTATAAGCTCACCAAGCCTCCCCACATTAACACTGATCACCTCATCCGCTGCAGAGCCGTCAAACTCGGCAACGGGATTCAGTACTATCATTATAACATGATAACCCCGCCTTCGGGCCTCCTCTGAGAGGACAAGGGGCAAATTACCCTTACCGGCTATGATGCCCAGCTTACTCATGGAAATAACACCGGGACATCTACTCCCCTTCAGGGGCATTCCTGGCGGGCCTGCAGATGCCCCGTCTGTTCTTGTTGATGAACTCTATCAGGTGTGCTATTTCATCGGTATAGGGAAGTTCGGCCTGAACCTTCTTGATCGCCTCCTTAAGGCTCAGTTTCTCCCTGAAGAGGATCCTGTAGGCCTTTTTGAGTTCGGATACCGTCTCATCGGAAAAACCATTTCTTTTAAGCCCGACAATGTTCAACCCATAGAGCTTCACCCTTGGCCCCGAGGCCAGGGTGTAAGGCGGCACATCCTGTATAACGCCGCTTAATCCGCTCACCATAGCATAGGCGCCTACCCGTGCAAACTGGTGAACGGCGGCAAGGCCGCTGATGACCGCATGATCCTCCACATGGACGTGTCCGCCCAGGGTGGCGGCATTTGCCATAATCGTGTTGCTGCCGATCTTGCAATCATGGGCAATGTGGGCATAAGCCATGAAGAAGTTGTTCTCCCCTATCTCGGTCATACCGTCACCACCCACCGATCCCCGATGTATGGTGATGTATTCCCGGATAATATTACCCCTCCCTATCCTGACTCCCGTTGGTTCATCCCCGTACTTGAGATCCTGCGGGGGGAGACCGATGCTTGTAAAGGGATAGATGGAACACCCCTCACCGATCTCCGTATCACCCTCTATAACGACATTATTCCTGATACGTGTTCCCTTCCTGATCCTGACCTTCTCAGCAACAATACAGTAAGGGCCCACGGTTACATCCTCATCAATCTCTGCGCCTTTTCTGATTATCGCTGTCCCGTGAATATCAGCCATTAGTGTATCTCCCTGTCGGTAATCATTGCCGTAAACTCCGCCTCGGCAACGAGGACGTCTCCCACAAAGGCGTTACCGGAAAACTTCCATATAGACCGTCTATGTCTGAGCACATTCACCTCTATACGCAACTGGTCGCCGGGCACCACCGGTTTTCTGAATTTCGCCTTCTCGATACCGAGGAATATGGTGCTCTTGCCGGTAACGCCGGACACTACAGCCAGGGTACCGGAAACCTGGGCCATGGCCTCGATGATAAGCACACCCGGCATTATGGGGTTTCCGGGGAAATGTCCCTGAAAAAACGGTTCGTTTATTGTTACATTCTTAATCCCCACAGCCCTTTCATCCTTTTCAATCTCAACCACCCGGTCAACGAGGAGGAAAGGGTACCGGTGGGGCAGACACTCCATGATTTCCTTTACATCCATCATCTCTTACCTCCCGTACTACGGTTATTTTTCCCCGATCCGGAAGCCTCTTCCTTCAACACCTCGATCTCCTGCCTGAGTTTCCTGACTTCCTTCACGATATCCGGCAGACGGTTAATCAGCCCCTGCAACCTCAGGAACTCCCTGTGCGGTCTTACGGGAACACCCAGGTAAACACCCCTCTTTAACTTGCCAAGCACACCGGACATTGCCCCCACAACGGTATGGGACTCTATTTCCGAGTGGTCGGAAACACCGGTCTGTCCGGCAAGGGTTACATAATCCCCTATCTTTGTGCTCCCTGCAATCCCTACCTGTGAGACTATGATTGAATGCCTTCCGATAGTCACATTATGTGCAATCTGAACAAGGTTATCGATTTTTGTGCCCTCACCTATTACGGTGTTGCCGGTTGTGGCCCTGTCAATAGTAACACAGGCGCCTATCTCAACATCGTCACCGATAATGACTCCGCCCACCTGGGGGATCTTATGGTGCCTGTCCCCATCCTGCACATAACCGAAACCGTCTGAACCGATCACCGAGTTCGGATGAATTACAACCCTGTTACCAATCTCGACACCATCCATTACGGTGACTCCCGGATAAAGCAGGCAGTCATCACCCACCCTGTTCCCCTTTTCGATATATACACCAGGGAATATAACCGAATTATCTCCGATCTCCGTATCTCCGCAGATATAGGATAACGGATATACAGTCACTCCACGCCCAATCCTCACCTTCTCCGAGACATAAGCGCCGTCCATAACTCCAAGGGGCTCATGCCTTGCAACATAAAACAGTTCCAGTGCAAGGGAGAATGCAAGCAGGGGATTCTTAGAAACAATCTGTGCAACACCCAACCCTTCCAGGTGCTCCGGCACAATAACCGCAGCCGCCCCGGAATCAACAACTCGTTGAGACATCCTCGCATCCTTGATAAAAGTGAGGTCCCCGTCACCTGCGCTGTCCAGACCCGCAACCCCCCGGATTTCCAGGTCAGGCGCACCTGTTAATTCCCCTCCTATTTTGGATGCAAGTTCACCAAGTCTCATTTCTTCTCTTTCATCTTCTCGCTGAGTATCTTGATAACCTTGTCAGTAAGGTCAATCCGCTTATCCACATATAGCAGAACCTCTTGAAAATTCTCCAGAATTAAGGTATAACTTTCTTTTTTGCCTATCTCCTTTACGATACTTCTTATCTCCAGCAAAATCTGCCCGGTCAATTCATTCTCCTTTTTCTTCACCTCTGCCTGGGCATCCTGAACGAGTCTCTTGTAATCCCTCATCTTCCTGTCGAGTTCATCCTGCTTGGTCTTGCGTGCCTCATCGGAAAGAATTGTTCCCTGCTTGTCCAGTTCTTTCCTGAAGGCCTCCACCTCCTTGCCCTTTTCATCAATCACCGTCTGTTTTGACTTTATCAGGCTTTCAAGGTCTGCCTTGGCCTTCTTGCCGATTCCCGATTCGTTCAAAGCCCTCTGCATGTCAACATACCCGACCTTCAAATCCGCACCATACGCGACTGAACCAAGGAACAACGCGCCAAAGAGCAAGAAAAACAACGAGATACCTGCTGCCTTTTTCATCTAATCCTCCTTAAATACTTTCTGTTTTTTTACCCATTTCATGGTTGAAAAGGGTTAAAGTTCAACGTCCTGTTTTCAACATAGCGTTGAAAAAAGACGTTAATTGTCACCCCTGAACTGAATTCAGGGCAGGCCCTGATGTCCTGCATCCCGAAAACTCCCGGGTTATTGTTTCAGTACCTAACAGGTATTCTAAAAGATGCTTCCAAAGGCAAACTCTATCTTGCCCGGATTTTCATCTTCACGCCTGTCAAGATTAAAACCATACTCGATCCTTATCGGCCCAAAGGGCGAAAGCCACCTTATGCCGGCGCCCGTGGTGTACCTGAGATCACTGCCGAAGGTCTCGGAATCATCATAAGCACGCCCCGCATCAAAAAACACCACACCCTTGAGTTTTGCCTCCTCAAAGAGGGGAAAGATATACTCTGCATTCAGAACCAGCTCCGACATTCCTCCGATCACATCCCCGTTCTCATCCCGTGGCCCGGCCTCTCCAAACCCCAGGCCCCTTACCGTATACATCCCTCCCACGTAGAAGCGTTCATAAAGGGGGTACTGCCTGTTAAACAGGGCCGTTGCATAACCTATCCTGCCGCGCAGCGATACGGTGGTTCTTCCTATAGGGAAGAACCACCCGGAATCAATCAACCCCTTTAAAAAGTAGTTGTCACCGGCTATACCTGCATATGTAACCGTCAGGGAATTTCTTGATCCACGGGACGGATCAATGAAATTGTCCCGGCTGTCCCTTGTTCCAGTGCCGGTTATACTGCTTGTCGTCTTTGACCCGATCTGGTCCACTATTATATTTGAAGCGCCGTCGGCAACGTTGGATATGGTCGCTTTCTCAAACCTGTATGTAAGCCCCGCAGACCAGTACTCTCCAAACCTCTTACCGAAGCCTATAGAGGCGCCTGTGGCCTTTCGGTCATATGCAATAAAGTCCCTTGTTGTATTGTAAGCGCTCAACGTCAATGAGACAGGTTTATCGAGAAACCACGGGTCGCGGTAGGACAACTCATAAAAACTCGAACTGCCTCCGAGTTCAGCCTTTATCTTGACATACCTTCCGGTTCCGAAGAGATTAGCCTGGGTAAGGTCAACCAAACCCACAAGCTTGTCAACGGTACTGTATCCGCCCCCGATACTAAGAAACCCGGTAGCCTTCTCTTTGACCTTGATATCTATGTCTATAGTCTTCTCCTTAAAGTGGGGCTTGGGCACAAGGTCAACCTTCTCAAAGAAATTCAGGTTATTGATCCTTTCGTAGCTCCTCTTGAGGAGCTTGCTGTTGAACATATCGCCCTCGTTAAGCCTTACCTCCCTCCTGATAACCTTATCCTCCGTCTTGGTATTACCGATAATCTCAATACGACCGATATGGAAAATCTCGCCCTGATCAATATTCAGAACGACATCCACGGTCTTGTTCTTTACATCCGTTACAACATCGGGCTCAACCGATGCCATCGCATATCCATGTTCGGCATAATGCACGGTAATATTCCGGATTCCATCGGTAAGTTTCTTTTTACTGAACACTTCACCTTTTTTGAGAGGAAGGAGATCCCTGAGTTTTTTCTCTTCCGTGGCCTTCTCCCCCTTAAACCTGATGCCGGCAACCCTGTACTGGGGACCCTCTGAGATGCGGATGGTTATGGTCATCTTTTTCCCGTTGTCGGAGAGGCTTATCTCCGGGTCCGACACGATAACATTGAGATACCCGTTGTCGTAATAGAGGTTCCTGATCCGCTCCAGATCAGCAGCCATCTCCGTCTTCTCGTAATATCCGGTCTTCGTGATAAAGGAAAAGATCCACCAACTGCCGGTCTTCATCACCTTCTTGATCTTTCTGTCCGAGATGGCCTCGTTGCCGACAATCTCTATGGACTTGATTCTCACCTTTTCACCCTCTTTTATCAAAAAGGTAAGGCTCACCTCGGCGTCGGTTATATTCCTTACAACAGGCACAATCCTGGCGTGCCAGTATCCTTCGGATTCATAAAAGGCCCTTAACATGTTAACGTTATCCTGTATCAGGGAAACATCCGATATCGCCCCGGGGGTGATGGTAATCTTTTCTCTCAGCTTTTCGTCATCAAACTCCTTGTTCCCGTCAAACCCGACCCTCACAATGGTAGGCTTCTCTTTAACCACATAGATAAGTCTTAACCCGCCCTCAAAAAACTCGGTCTCCACCTTAACATCCTTAAAATACCCCATACTGTATATTTTCTTAATATCCTCTGCCAGCTTTTCCCTCGATAGCGGTTCTCCTATCTTCTGGGATATCCTGTTTCTCACTGCACCTTCTTCAATCCTCTTCACCCCTCTTATCTCGATGGAATTCACTATCGGAGACCCCTGAGCATAAGAATCCCTTACAACAACAGGGAAAATCATAGAGAGCAGGAGCATAACAACAAGGAATTTCGAGAAAATCCTTTTAATCATGATATTTTCTCCTTTAACTGTCAAAAAGTTAGCTTTCAAGGCAAATGAATGAATGATAGTATAGCAACAATGATTGGAGAAGGTAAACAACGACCCAAATCCGCCGTTTGACTCGTGAGTCAAGCTGAGGGGGGATGTAATATGAGGTGCTTCTTGAGAGAATAATATGGCTCAAAAAATATTGAGGGAACTCCTGTTACACTTCCCCTTTACCTCAGCAGCGGATTCAGGTAAAATAGAACGGTATCCCCTGAAAGCGGAAACTGCCGGATTGTTTCAGATGAAAAAAATACACATCAAGATAGTATCGACCCTGCTTTTTGTCCTTGCCATAAGTCTCCTGGTATTTGGATTCCCGCTTCTTCTGGCAGGGCTGAGCAAGGGATCGACGAGGGCAGCCCTGTTAAGCCTGGTATCCATTGTTTTCGCGATAGTCTTTTTCAAATTCGGGTTATCTCTCTTAAAAGAAACAAAACAAAAGCGGCCTTAACCATCCACACATTAGCGGATTCAGAATCCGGCGATAACAGGGCATAACCATTTGGAAATGACTTACGTGAGAGATTGAAGTAATGTTTCCACATGGTCGTCTTTTACTGGAGGATTAACACCGATGGATGATCCGGATGATCTCAAGAATGAGATCGAGCGTTTAGTCAGGGATCTCAATTACCACTGCTACCGTTATTACGTCCTTGACTCACCGGTAATATCCGACGAGGAGTACGATCGTCTTTACCTGAAGCTGAAAGAACTCGAAGAAAAAACCAACTATATCCTGCCGGATTCACCAACGCAGAGGGTCGGGGCGCCCCCACTTGAGAAGTTTGTCAAGGTAAGGCACAAGGAACCCATGCTATCCCTTGACAATGCATTCTCCCACGAAGAAGTAATCGAGTTTGACCGGAGGGTCAGACGTTATCTCAAAACAGAGGAAGAGATAGAATATACCGTCGAACCCAAATATGACGGCCTTGCAATAGAACTCACATACCGCAATGGAATACTCGTACAGGCCTCAACCCGTGGAGACGGATACGTGGGGGAGGATGTAACACAGAATATCAGGACCATAAAATCAATCCCTCTCCGCATCGAAGGCGACGGGGATATCCCGGAGGAAATAGACATCAGGGGTGAGGTCTACATGAACATCGACGACTTTGAGACCCTGAACAGAGAACGGGAAAAGAAGGGAGAGGCCCTCTTTGCAAATCCGAGAAACGCCGCTGCCGGCTCCGTCCGTCAGCTCGACCCCTCCGTTACTGCATCAAGAACACTGCATCTGGCCTGTTACGGTATCGGCGCCATATCGGGCCATACCTTCAGAAGCCAGTGGGAATTCATGCAGTGGCTTAGGGAGAAGAGGTTTCCCATCCCCGAGAGAGTCAGGCTCGAAAGGGGGATCCATAGGGTCATTGAGGTGATCAGGGAGATCGAATCGGAGCGAAGCATGCTGCCTTTCGAGACGGATGGGGCGGTTATAAAGGTGAATGACTTCGATCTCCAGCGCAAACTCGGCCTGAAGACAAGGGAGCCGAGGTGGGCAACGGCATATAAGTTTCCTGCACATCAGGGAACCACAAGGGTCCTGGAAATCATCCCCAGTGTAGGGCGCACAGGCATAATAACCCCAGTTGCCCACCTTAAGCCGGTCAGGATAGGCGGGGTTACAGTGTCAAGATCGACATTGCATAACTGGGATGAAGTAAAAAGAAAGGATATACGTATTGGGGATTGGGTGGTTGTTGAACGTGCAGGTGACGTGATCCCCCATGTAATTATGGTTATCAAGGAGAAACGGACAGGAAGTGAAAAACCCTTCCCCGTTCCGGAGAGGTGTCCTGTATGTGGGGCAAGGGTTGTCCGTGAAGAGGGAGAGGTAGCTCTCAGGTGTGTGGGCCTCAACTGTCCGGCACAGGCCCGTGAGAGGATCCGGCACTTTGCATCACGGGGTGCAATGGACATCGAGGGACTTGGTGAGAAGAACGTGGAACTCCTCCTCTCAAATGGACTCATAAGGCATTTTATAGACATATACAAGCTGAAAAAGGATGATCTGCTCACCCTTCCCCGCTTTGCAGAAAAGTCCGCCGAAAACCTCATTGATGCAATTGAAAAGAGCAAGGAGACGACCCTTGCGCGGTTTCTCTATGCCCTCGGGATCCCCCACGTCGGTGAATACGCAGCGAAGCTTCTTGCAAAAAACTTCAGGGATATCAAGGATCTCTATCACATCGGCCCGGAGGAAATCTCGTCTATACACCGGATGGGTGAAAAAATTGCCCGTTCCGTATCAGACTTCTTCAATGAGGAGGGAAACATCGAGACCCTCGAAGAAATGCAGAGGCTCGGCATAAGGATTTCCAATCCCGATTACGAATCGGAAAAACATGCGGGAAGGCC
>VAPE01013695.1_pt1 | contig 27092 bp, 24 predicted proteins | sample 3393911 | NCBI WGS metagenome assembly VAPE01 (sample SAMN08290436, study PRJNA428436) | hydrothermal vent metagenome | isolation source: Deep-sea hydrothermal vent chimney | place: Atlantic Ocean: South-mid Altantic Ridge
ATTGTTCCCGGAGACGTTTCCCTGCTCTCAAAAAACAGAATCGTCAACCTGCAGAAGCTCTTCCCCTTCATACCGACACAGCTCAACAATATTTTTCTTCATTTCTCACAGGGCACAGAGGTTTTTTATGAGACCGTGGATGAACTGCATGACGATCTCCAGGCGGTCCTGCCGCTTTTGGGGGATGTGCAAAAAACAGGTTCAGGGAAGTGACGGGACGGCAGCGAATGACGCGGGCCTGGCCGGTGCACCACGAAACGCCGGGGAGCCGTGACGAAACGGGCTGCTCACGCCCTGCCCTATGGCTTGGTGATGGGCAGAGTTATCATGGTTCCTGATTTTGGTTCACGATAGCGGATTTCACCTGCTATCGCAGCGGCCGAGACCGCCCGGTCCAGCGACATGCGGACCATAATGGTCCCGGCCTGTACCTCGCGCAGGAGCCACTTGGCCTTGCCCCCGGCCGCATCGACGAATTTGGCGGGCGGCAGCGAACGGCGGACCGCCACTCCGGCGGGCAGGTTCTGAATAACGATAAGTGACGGCGGCGGCGGGGAGCCGACAATGATCTGCACCACCAGTTCCCTGCCCTGTGCCCGGAGATACCTGGCACTTATCGGCTCACCCGCCCGGAGCCCGGCCGGACTCCAGAGCGTAAACAGCACCAGCCCCATGCAAGCGAGCCCGATTGTCACAAAAAAATTAACGCCGCTGCCGGCAAGTCGTGTTTTCATGGCCGCTGAGCCTCCATTCTCCGGTCCCGGCAATTATTTCAGGACCACATATTTTCCGGTTTTCCCATCCCAGTAATAACCGCGACCCGCCCAGATATTGTCGATGAGATCCCGGCCAAACTTCAGGTTCGGCATATCACTGTAGCGATCGTAGACGGTCAGGACCTCTGCATCGTCCACAATACCGTCACTGTTCGTATCTGCCCAATGGAAGGGCGCAATGGTTATGGTAGTTGCGCCGCGGGTGGGGACGAGATCGCGGCCGCCCTGCTTCAAGGTGATCGAACCTGCAAAATCGAGGTGCTCGCCCGCCACGGCCCCGGCCGGCGCCCGGACAACATAGGCAAAGGTCAAGTGCCGGGTTTTCGCCCTGCTGATCCACTTGACAGTCCGGTTCCGGGCGTCAAAAGTGGTCAACGCCGGTTCACTGTCAACAACCATGCAGGCCGGCGGCAGGATCTCCTTGATAATGAGCGAGACCGGCCCCGCTTCCTCACTCATCCGCACCCGGATGAGCACGGGAAAGGACTGGCCGACCGGCACATGGGCAGGCAGGATACGTTCCGCGGACACGGTAATATCATGCGGCCTGAACAGCAGATAATAGCCGGCGGCCCCGGCCCCCAGGACGGCAACCAGCGCCACCAACAGAATCCAGGGGGCCATGGAGCGCCGGGCCGGGGAAGCAACCGGAGGTTCGTTACCGGTTCCGCCGGCTGGCGGAACCGGTTGCGGCTCGCCGTCGTCCTGCTCCAGGATGGCCTGGAGCTCCACCTCCAGGGCCTGGGCTAATTTCTCCGCGTTTTCGAGCTTGATCGAAGGATAACGGCGATTTTCCCAGCGGGAGATGGTGTCGGTGGTTACGCCCACCACCGTGGCGAGGTAGAGCTGGGTGAGCCCCTTGCTCTCGCGCAGGCCCCTTATCCTGACGCCGTCTATCCTGGCCATCGGCAGGGTGCCGGGCAACGATTTTGTTGTGGCCGTATGGTCAGGTTTGTCCATAATTCCCATTATTCATAAATCTCCGGTCAACCTTCTTTCCTGCGGACTGCGGCCCGCAAAAAAATGCCCGTCACAAGACGGTATACCCATTCCCGCCATGAGATTCAAACCGAAAGACCGGCTGTCTTTTCTTTTTCGTCCCTCTTTTCCGTCCATCGCCGGGGTACGAAACAACCGCAAAATAATGCCGGCGCATTTCACCATGTCCGGCAACCTGCCGTTATTACTGCATGTCGGGTCGAGGTCAGGCCATGTCTGGTCCCATGTCACCCCATGTCGGCTGTTTTTAACCGCAACGATGACCTATTCTGTAAACAAAGGCCTGAATCCGTGACGACTTGCGGTGATACTCCATACAATATCTGGAATTTATTGCATTGTTGCCAAACAAAAGCATTTCCTGGTCTTCACCGCGCCGCCCTGCGGGGCGCCCGATAACGGATTCAGGAAAGGAAAATTACCGGTATGAAAAGGGCGGCAAAGGATGCCGACCCGAAATGAAATAACATGACAGGAGGAAAAAATGCAGAAAAAAATGATGCTCGCGGCAACAGCTTTGGCCGCCACGCTGATCCTGGGTCTCGGAGGTTTTTTCACGGCCGCCGCCGAACCGCTGAAGGCTCCGGCAGAACAACTGATTATTGCCGGTAAAAAACCGGCCCGATTCGACCATTCGGTCCACTTGAAGATGGGCCTGAAGTGCGGCACCTGCCACCATGATAAGGATCACCAACCCCTTACCGCCAAGGCCATCGCCGCCATGACCAACAGCTCTCAGCTGGCCTGTATGTCCTGTCACAGCAAGTCCCGGCCGCAGATGGAACTGCAGACGAAGCGGGACGTCTTCCATGCCCGCTGCCGGGCCTGTCACCGGCAAGGATATCAAGGGAAAAATGGGCCGACCAACTGTTCAGGCTGTCACCTGAAGCGCAAAAGGCAACCCCTGGAAGGCTGCTGATTTTCCGTAACCACCACCTCTACCTGCCCGGCGCCACCGTCGCCGGGCAGGCATAACAAACCCAGCCCGCCTCTACAACCCCAGCTTCCTGAAAAATCTCCGCCAGTCGCGCTGATCAAGCCGGTGCAGCCCGGCCGCCCGGGCGGCCCGCAGGGCCTGTTCATACTCGTCCCGGTGCAGGGGCCGATTGATTTCATCAAACTCGGCCGCCCGATACGCCGGTCTGTACTGGTCCATGATATTGACATAGGTATTTCTGGAAATTTCCCGGGCCAGGAAGGCAAGAATCTCCCTGGTTTCGTCCGGATGTCCCGGCATGACCAGGTGCCGCACCAGCAAGCCGTGTACGGCCAACCCCTGCTCGTTCAGTTCGAGATCACCGACCTGTCCATGCATCTCGCGCACCGCCTGTCGCATCACCTCGGGATAATCCCCGGCCTTGGTATAGCGTGCCGCCGATGCCGCCGACCAGAACTTGCAATCCGGCATGTAGATATCAATCACCTGGTCGAGGAGCCGCAGGGTATGCAGGCTGTCATAACCGCCGGAATTATACACCAGGGGCAGACGCAGGCCCCCTTCGACGGCGAGGGGCAGGGCCGACAGGATCTGCGGCACCACGTGGGACGGCGTAACCAGGTTGATGTTATGACAGCCCCGCCGCTGCAGATCGAGCATGATCCCGGCCAGTTCACGGTCGTTGACGGCGTCCGCCGCCGCATCGCCCTGCTTGTCGATATAACTGATATCCTCGTTCTGGCAGAACACGCAGAAAAGATTGCAGCCGGCAAAAAAAATAGTGCCCGAACCGTGCTCGCCGACCAAGGGCGATTCCTCGCCAAAATGGGGGGCAAAACCCGCCACCCGGGCCTTGGCCCCGATCCGGCAGAGGCCGAGCCGGCCGGCCGCCCTGTTGACGCCGCATTCATGCGGACAGAGGGTGCAGGAGCGCAGGAGCTTTTGCGCCGCGGCGATCCTCTGCTCCAGGATTTTCCGTCGATGCAGTTGCAGATAGACCGGTTCCGGGCTGATTTTTGCCATTGTTTTCTCCGGATGAGTTGAATAAAGTAACGGCAGCGACCTTTCACGGTTTATGGCGAAAAACTGGTATGTTGCAACGGTCCGGAAAACGGGTCAGCGAAAACACTCACAGGGGGCACATGTCCTGGTTCACACAGACGGTTACCTCGTCCCTCGGCAAAAAGTATATCATGGCCCTGACCGGCCTGCTGCTTGGCGGCTTCCTCCTGGTCCATGCGGCCGGCAACGTCACGATTCTCCTTGGCCGCGCCGACTTTGTCTCCTATGCCCGACGCCTTCATTCCCTGGGGCTGCCGCTAACCATGGCTGAAATTACGCTGCTCATCCTGTTCTGTATACATATGTTCACCGGCCTGGTCCTGTTCTACCGGAACAACCAGGCCCGTCCCTCGCCTTATGCGGTCAGCCGGAGGGCCGGGGGCCGCACCTGGGGTTCCGCCACCATGGCCTGGACGGGCATCGCCATTCTCTGTTTCATCATCCTGCACCTGACCAACTTTTATTTCGCCGACCACCACCGGCCCCTGGCCGATATCGTCGGCAGCGTCCTCGACAACCCCCTGTACAGCGCGCTCTATTGTGCCGGACTGCTGGCCCTGACCCTGCACATCAGCCACGGGTTCTGGTCCATGTTTCAGTCACTGGGACTCAATCATCCGAAATATAACGGCCTGATCGGGACCTGCCGCTGGATCATGTGCGGCGGTATCGTCGGGGTATTTCTGACGATTGTAATCCTGCTTCTTATCAAGCGCAATTACCTGGCCTGAGATCATGCAGCTTGACGCCAGGATTCCGGCCGGACCTTTGATCGACAAATGGGACAACCATCGGGCCGCCGCTCGAATCGTCAGTCCGGCCAACAAGCGGAAATACGAAATACTGGTTGTCGGCACCGGACTGGCCGGGGCTGCGGCCGCGGCGACGCTGGCCGAGCTTGGCTATAACGTCAAGGTCTTCTGCCTGCAGGACAGTCCCCGCCGGGCCCATTCCGTCGCCGCCCAGGGCGGTATCAACGCGGCCAAGAACTACCAAAACGACGGCGATTCCATCTCCCGCCTCTTTTACGACACCATCAAGGGCGGTGACTTTCGCGCCCGCGAAGCCAATGTCTACCGCCTGGCCCAGGTCGCCAACAACATCATCGATCAATGCGTGGCTCAGGGCGTCCCCTTTGCCCGGGAATACGGCGGTACCCTGGCCAACCGCTCCTTTGGCGGCGCCCAGGTCTCCCGCACTTTTTACGCCCGCGGCCAGACCGGCCAGCAACTGCTGCTCGGTGCCTATTCGGCCATGATGCGGCAGGCGGCGGCCGGCCGGATAACCATCTATCCGCGCCGCGAGATGATGGACCTGGTGGTGATTGACGGCCAGGCCCGGGGCCTTGTCTGCCGCAATCTCATAACCGGTGAATTCGAAAGGTACGGCGGTCATGCGGTGGTCCTGGCCTCCGGCGGTTACGGCAATGTCTATTACCTGTCCACCAACGCCATGTCCGCCAATGTCTCGGCAGCCTGGCGGGCCTATAAACACGGCGCCGGCTTTGCCAATCCCTGTTATGTCCAGATCCACCCCACCTGCATCCCGGTCCACGGAGATTACCAGTGCAAGCTCACCCTGATGAGTGAAAGCCTGCGCAACGACGGCAGGATCTGGGTGCCCCGGCAGGCGGGTGACCGGAGAGAACCGGCGGCCATCCCCGAGGAGGAACGCGATTACTACCTGGAACGGAAATACCCCGGCTTCGGCAACCTGGTCCCCAGGGACGTGGCCTCGCGCAACACCAAGGAGGTCTGCGATCAAGGCCGGGGGGTCGGCAAAAGCGGCCGGGCGGTCTACCTCGATCTCCGTGACGCCATTGAGCGCGACGGCCTGGAGGCCATGCTGCAAAAGTACGGCAACCTGTTCCACATGTACGAAAAAATCACGGCCCGCGACCCCGGCCGCGAGCCGATGATGATCTACCCGGCCGTCCATTACACCATGGGCGGTCTCTGGGTTGACTACAACCTGATGTCCACCATTCCCGGCCTTTTTGTCCTGGGCGAGGCCAACTTCTCGGATCACGGCGCCAACCGGCTGGGCGCCAGCGCCATGATGCAGGGACTGGCCGACGGCTATTTTATCCTCCCCGTCACTATCGGCGATTACCTGGCAGAGGCCGGCCACGAGCCGCCGGATACCGGACACAGGGCTTACGACCTGGCGGAGAAACAGGGCAAACAACAGGTTGCCGGCCTGCTGAAAAACAGGGCCGGCAAGCAACCGGGTCTGCGGACCGCGACCCATTATCACCGCCGGCTCGGCAGCCTGCTCTGGAATGACTGCGGCATCGCCCGTAACCGGCAGGGCCTGCTGAAAGCACTTGCCGCAATCCCGGAACTCCGGGAAGAATTCAGGCAGAATGTCGTGGTCCCCGGCTCGGGCCGGGAACTGAACCAGGCCCTGGAAAAAGCGGGCCGGGTGGCCGATTTCATGGAATTTGCCGAAATCATGGTGCGCGACGCCCTGGCCCGCGAGGAGTCCTGCGGCTGTCATCTGCGCGAGGAGAGCCGGACCGCGGCCCACGAAGCCAGGCGCGATGACAAACACTTCGCCCATGTGGCGGTCTGGGAATATACCGGCGAGGGCCGGGCGGTCATGCACAAGGAGCCCCTGAGCTTCGAGCAGGTTACGCCTTCGCAGCGCAGCTATACATAGACCATGACGGCACACACCATCACCATTACCATAAAAATCTGGCGGCAGGCCGGAGCCGATGTCCAGGGCAACTTTGAGGAGCATACCCTCAGGGATCTTGACGTGGACATGTCGTTTCCGGAGATGCTCGAGGTGTTAAACGAGCAACTCACCATGCAGGGGAAAAATCCGGTTGCCTTTGATCATGACTGCCTGGAGGGGATCTGCGGCACGTGCGGGGCAGTGGTTGACGGCGTCGCCCAGGGGCCGGAAGAAAAAACAACGCTCTGCCAGTTATACCTGCGGCATTTTCACGACAACCAGACAATTACCATCGAGCCGTTCCGGGCCCGCGCCTTTCCCGTTGTCAAGGACCTGGTGGTCGACAGGTCGGCCTTTGACCGGATCATCCAGGCGGGCGGCTTCGTGTCGGTGAATACCGGGTCCGCCCCGGACGCCAATGTCCTGCCCGTGGCCCGGCATCTTGCCGAACAGGCCATGGACGCCGCCGCCTGCAGCGGCTGCGGCGCCTGCGTGGCCGCCTGCCCCAATGCCGCGGCCATGCTCTTTGTCGGCGCCAAGATCTCCCAACTGGCCCTGCTCCCCCAGGGCCGGCCGGAACGCGAGAGACGGGCGCTGGCCATGGTCCGGGCCATGGACCGGGAAGGCTTCGGCAGCTGCGGCAACGAGCGGGAATGCGAGGCCGTGTGCCCCAAGGGGATCTCCATCCGCAACATCGCCCGTCTCAACCGGGAATTCCTGCGGGCCTCCCTGGCGGCGGACGAAACAACCTGAACGGCAAGATACGGAGACAAAACCGGGCCGGGGCGGGCCGTCCTTCTACCATTCCTCGATTCGTTTTCTGAACCAGGCGAGCTGGTGCTCTTTAATTTCGTTCATGTCCAACCGGTAAATATCCGAGGGAAAGAGGAACTCGGCCACGCCGCTGTCGAAAAGGCGCTTGACTTCATACTCGTCATGGGCCACGTCCCGCTGGTAAATATAATTGAGGTAGGAGCGGTTGGTATGGATAATGAACTCCACCCGCATCCCGCCCAGCCGGGCGAAAAACTTGAGCATGGGCGTCCGGCCGGAACTGCCGCGGGAATTGCTGCTATATCTGCCCCCGGTCAGGGTGTCCGAAATGTCTTCCAGGGTCATGAACGAATCGGCGCGTACGGCACTGCGGGTCAGGTGGCGCAGGAATCGTTTGACATCGCCGTTGGAATTGAGGACCGCCATGAGCCCCAGATCGTCATCCACGGCAGCCGCCGGATTTTTCTCATTTTTACGCAACAGTTTCAGGACCTTGGCCGCAGGCGGCTTTTTGCGAATGCTGACATAGATCGGGATTTCCCGGCCCTGGTCACGAAAACTCCGCCGCTTGATAAGGGTCAACTTTTCCCCGGCCCGTGGCGAAAGTAATCTGGCCTTCTCCTCCGAGACAACATGTACCTCCCGGCAACTGAAATCGTCGGGGTTGTGATAGCTGTGCAGGTAATTGATTTCCAGGTCGCCGATCTGGCGAACCGGACTCCAGACAAAGTCATTGAGAAAATCGAGGAAGGCGGCAAACTTGGTTTCAATGTCCGTCTCCCGTTCCCGCTGGTCAATGGAGCCGGCCAGGATCATGAGCATCAGTTTCCGTTTGGCTTCAAACCGGGCCTTGCGATGAAACCGATCGTTAAAAATAATCAACAGCAGGGTCACGGGATCAAGCGTTGTTTCAATCTCGTTGGTCATCTCAATGTATGAGCTGTACGAAGCCAGGACCTTGGAGCGCAACGAGTTGATGACGTCATCGGCAGTGCGGGCATAGTCGTACAGATAACGGTCTACTTCCCGGACGCTGCCGGCGATGCCGAACATGTTCCCGAGAAGATGGTGCGCCCGCAGGGCCGTTTCCGTCCTGGCTTGACGGTCGTGGATCAGAATCAGGATTTCGTCAAATGAGCAGATACCGAGAAAGTCAAAGATCTGATTCCGCACCGCCCGGTATTTGGTTTTGAGAATCGGTTCACGCATGGTCCGAACCCAATTTTTGCTTTCCCGGGAAAAAGGATGGGGAAAGGGCGGCAGATCGCCCACGGCAAATGGACCATCCTGAAGCATGGTGGTAAATATTGATTCCTGCGAAAGAATACTCATAAAAGGTGATATATTTCCAAAAAATGTTTAAGTCGACAAACAGGACCCGAATCATCAGGAGTGTAAACTCTACCCGCGTCTTTTCAAACAGTTTTCTTTGCGCCTTCCGGCAATTTAATCCTCCCCCGGCCGCGGTTCCCGGGGCTAAGCCGTTTCCGGCTGCGGGGCCGGGCGGAATTCACGGATTCAGGTTCCACAAAAAAAAGGCTGCCCCGGCGCGAAGGAGTGCGCCGGGGCAGCCTGATAAAAAACAACCATGTACCTGCGGGCTCTAAATCAGCTTATCACCCCGCCCGCAGCCAGGTATCAGTACGAAAAGCCGACCGATATTCCACCGTACAGGAAGTTGTCGTCATGCCCGCTGGCGCTGCTTGCCTTCATAACATCCGAGGCCGTGCTGTTCAGCGCGAATGAATAATAAAGCTCGGGCGTTACGGTAACATACTGGGTTACCGGAATGCTGATAGCCGCGGAAATCAGGCCGTCATGGAAATCACTATAGGCATCGCCGGAATTATCGGGATCGGCCAGGGTACTGGCATCATCGACAACCAGGTAGCTCGCCTGAGCACCCAGATCCAAAGAAATCTTATCCGACAGTGCAAAGGAATGTGAAATACCAAGGGTTGTATACCAGCCGGGATAATTGCTGAATTCCCGGTACATCGTAAGGGTCGGCGACAACAGGGTATCGAGAGTGATGCTGCCATATATTTCCTGAGAATCTCTGGCCCCTTCGAGCCCATAATAGATATAGCCGAGGGTGTAGCCCACCATGCCATAGGAGCCGTCATAGGAAACAGTCATGTCCGTTTCGTTCCAGTTGGCGCCGTCTTCACTATAAATGTCCAGACTCTGGTCCGTATCAAGGTTGCCCCACAGGTTGAAGCCGAATCCTTCATAGGATGCGGTAAGAGACGGCTGGACGACCATGCTGTCCTTGCTCAGTTCATAGCCGCGCCAGACGTATTTACTGTACAGACCAACCGATAGATCCACAGAGGGATGTGCGCTCTCCGCAGCCAGGGCCGTACCGACAGTCGCACCCGCCAGAAAAGCGGTTGCAATGATTACCGAACTCAATTTTCCTGTTTTTCCTTTCATTCTTCTTTCTCCTTTTCTTAAAAATTACTCATAAAAAGACATCGCGGGAGAAACCTCCCGCGATGTCTAAACATTAACATTAATCATAGCAGATTATTAATGCTCGATAAGCTGAAAATCATTGTAGGCATGGGCTGCATGCTCGCTGATATCAACACCGATCATTTCCTCTTCCTCTGAAATCCGCAATCCCACGGTGAGACTGATGGTCTTGAAGAGAATAAAGGCGAAGCCGAATGCCCAGACAAAGGCGGCCACGATCCCGAGCAACTGGGTGGTGACCAGGGCAAACGTAACGCCGCCGATGTTAAAGAGGGCGGCCGCCAGGGTCCCCCAGGCACCACAGACACCGTGGACCGAGACCGCGCCCACCGGATCGTCAATGTGCAGCCGGTCAATGCCGAGAACCGAGAGAACAACAATGACACCGGCAATCAGGCCGATCATGACCGCGCTGGTGGGGCTGACGTTGGCACAACCGGCGGTGATGGCTACCAGTCCGGCCAGGGAGCCGTTCAAGGTCATGCCGACATCCGGTACCTTGAAAATAATCCAGGAAATCACCAAAGCGCCGATCGTCCCGGCAGCGGCGGCCAGGTTGGTATTGACAAAGATCATGGCGATTGAGGGGTCACCGACTGTAGTCGAGCCCGGATTAAAACCGAACCAACCCAGCCAGAGGATAAAAACCCCGATAGTGGCCATGGGGATGTTGTGGCCGGGGATAGCCCGAATTTCGCCATTGGGCCCGTACTTGCCCTTCCGGGGCCCGAGAACGATGGCACCGGCCAGGGCGCACCAGCCGCCGATGGAATGAACAACGGTTGAGCCGGCAAAATCAATAAAACCCTTGGCCTCAAGCCAACCGGCGCCGTGGAAAAGGCCACCCCAGGCCCAGGAGCCGAAAACCGGATAAATAACGGCACAGACCATGAAGCTGTATACCAGGTAGCCCGTAAATTTAATACGTTCGGCCACTGCCCCGGAAACAATAGTTGCCGCAGTGGCGGCAAAGACAACCTGGAACATCCAGAAGGCCAGCACCCACTGATCTCCTTTGGGCCCGGCCCAGTCACTCAGAAAAAAGCCACTAGTGCCGAACCAGCCGGTGTGAGTCGTACCGAACATGATGCCAAAGCCGATGGCCCAGAAGGCCAGCGAGCCGACAGCAAAATCCATCAGGTTCTTCATCATGATATTGACTGCACTCTTGGCCCTGGTAAAACCGGACTCGACCATCGCGAAACCGGCCTGCATGAAAAATACCAGCGCCGCCGCAACGAGGGTCCAGACATAGTTCAAATTGGTCTGAACCGTCGCAATGGCGGCGGCATTGCCTTTCAGTGTAACTTTTACCGCCACATCCGCACCAAATGCCGGAGCGACGGTACAGGCGGTGACGACGGCGATTACCGCAAGTACTATTTTCTTCCGCATAATAGTTTTTCTCCTCACAAAATACTGGGTTATTCGGATTCCAGATGAAATCCTCATCAATCTTAAATGGCGTCTTTATCAGTTTCACCGGTCCTGATACGACAAATTTTTTCAACCGGCAGGACAAATATCTTGCCGTCCCCTATTTTCCCGGTACGTACCGTGTTCATGATGGTTTCAACCACCTGGTCGACCATGTCGGCCGCAATCACAATTTCCACCTTGATCTTGGGTATGAAGTCGACAACATATTCGGCACCGCGATAAATCTCGGTATGCCCCTTCTGCCGGCCAAAACCCTTGACCTCGACCACCGTCATGCCCTGCACTCCCAATTCATGAAGTGCAGCCTTGAGGTCATCGAGCTTAAACGGCTTGATGATGGCTTCGATTTTTTTCATAATTCTCTCTCCTTGCTTAATAATTTACACCCCTGACAAGATTGTCTGATATACCTTGTTAGACAATCTTCATGCCTGATGTTAACCTTATTGTGCTTTTCAATTACAACATATTGAAATAAAAGATTATATTTTTTACGTCCAGGTACCAAACCCTTACTTTTCATCTCTGGAAAATATTTCATTTATGCAATATTTTTGTCTCCATTTAGACATTTATGTAACATTATGCTATCAGGTAGGTGAAAAAATAATCGCAGGCATGCGTGTACCGTTTTCGGTCAGGCACTAAGTGGCAAGTGCCCCCTGTTTTACATTGACAGGGAGGGAGAGGCGCTGGTATCTTCGATTTATCTGGCACTCTGCGTTTTTAAGACGTATTGACCAGCTATGGACAGCAGTTAAACGCGCCCCCTGCCGGGGGGTTGGAATACAGTACGGAGAGAAATGAATGACTATACGTGAAGCGGCCCTGGCCGGAAAAAAAACCGGCCTGTTTCAATGTTGCGCCGACAATGAATCTATGAGTATCGATGACCTTATGGCTGGTGTAGCCGAAGGCGTCATTGCTATTCCCAAAAATATCCACCACGACTTTGACAAGGTTATAGGTATTGGCAAGGGGACCTCGACCAAGGTCAATGCCAACATCGGTTCCTCAAGAGAAATTTCCAGTGTCGAGGCAGAGTTGGAAAAACTGCGGATTGCCGTCAAGGCCGGCACTGATACCGTGATGGACCTGAGCATGGGCGGCGACCTGGATGAGGTCCGCCGGGGAATTCTGCAGGATTGCCCCATCCCCCTCGGCACCGTGCCCATCTACCAGGCGGTTGCGGAGACCGTCGAGCAGCAGGGCAAGGATCTGGTTGAGGTAACGGTTGACCACATTTTCAAGACCATTGAGAAACAGGCCATTGACGGCGTTGATTTCATGACCATCCACTGCGGCATCACCCGTCATTTACAGCAGCGGCTCCTCCGGCAGAAACGGATCATGGGCGTGGTCAGCCGCGGCGGCTCGTTCCTGCTGGAATGGATGAGCCACCATAAAAAAGAAAATCCCCTCTACGAACATTTCGATGACCTGCTGGCCATCCTCAAAGAGCATGAAGTCACCCTCAGCCTGGGCGACGGCATTCGGCCCGGCTGCCTGGCCGATGCCACTGACAGGAACCAGGTACAGGAACTGATCCATCTCGGCGAACTGACCGAGCGGGCCTGGGAGGCGGGGGTCCAGGTCATTATCGAGGGACCGGGACACATGCCGATGAACCAGATAACCGCCAACGTGCTCCTGCAGAAACAGATGTGCAAGGGCGCGCCCTTTTATGTGCTCGGGCCGCTGGTTACCGATATCGCTCCGGGTTATGATCACATCACCGGCGCAATCGGCGGCGCCATAGCCGGGGCCGCCGGGGCCGATTACCTCTGCTATGTAACACCGGCCGAACACCTGAAGCTGCCGGACATCGATGATGTCCATGAAGGCGTAATCGCCTCCAAGATCGCCGCCCATGCCGCGGATATCGCCAAGGGGCTGCCGGGGGCGCTGGCCCGGGATAACGAGATGGCGGTTCGCCGCAACCGACTTGACTGGAAGGGACAGATCGAGATGTCGCTGGACCCGGGCAAGGCCTCCCGCTTCCGCGAAGAAGATCTGAGCGACAAGGGACCGACCTGTTCCATGTGCGGCCCTTACTGTGCAATCCAGGTATTTAACCGCTCACAGAATAATCTAAAAAAGGAGTTTGCCCATGCCGGATGTGGGAACGATTGCCGGTGAAGCCGCTGACAAGGCAGGAGGTTTTTTAGCCAGGATCGGCGGCTTGATTCAGGCGACCAACATCCCGAAGCAATTCAGGGAGGTTGATTTTACCGGGCTGTTCACCAACCCCTGGTTCCTGGTTCCATTCGTTGCCCTGGTCGGTTACCAGATCTATAAACAGGCCTTTCGAGACCTCTTTATCGTAGTTCTGATCGTCGGCATCTGGTACCTGTCAGGCACCGAGTATATGCAGACCCTGGTCGTGAACGGCGAACTGCAGATCAATAAAGTCCTGCCGATTGTTTTCGGCGGGGCGGCGGTTCTCGGGTTTATAATCTATTTATTTTTTGGCCGGTCGCAATAAATCTTTTTACCCGACCAATTAGTGTCCGCCCGAAAACCTCACCGCTGCCAGGAATAGATTCGGAGTTCCAACGCACTAATCCACAAGGCGCATGTGAACTCGTACGGGCAGAGTATCCCCCGAGGCTGGTCGGCCCCGGGTGAACTTGTTACACTTTTTTTAACACATCTCCTGGACAAAATTTACATGGAATTTTGTGACGCCATTTTTATTGTCACTGAAGAGAGACGATGTCCGATTTATAATGTAGGTGACGAATTCAGGGTCGCGAGGGATGTCTTGACCGTGCCCGAGATCAAACCGGCGTGCCTGATCCTGGTTCGTCAGATTCTCAGGGTGACGACAGGGCAGTCCATTCTGCAGCATTCCTCGGTATTCGGTCTCCAGAAAGCCAAATTCGAGTGCGGCGGCTGTAGCGGTCTGATCCGATTCGAGTTTAAAAAAGAAAGAGAATATGCCACCACCCAGATGAAGCTGCTGGCCGCTGCGGATAAACGCAAAAGCCACCACGAACTGGAAGAGTTTAAGAACCAACTCCAAGGCTTTCCTGTCTTTGCGCCGCTCAGTGACAATGACCTTTATGACCTTTTCACCCTCCTCCGCTTCAAAAAATTTGCGGCCGATGAGATCATCCTGCACCAGGGAGATCCCGGCGAGAATCTGTTTATTATTATATCGGGCAAGGTGGCGGTGGTCGACGAGGGCGGCAAGCCCATCTCCGAGTTGGGACCGGGCGGGGTATTGGGCGAGATGAGCCTGCTTACCGGCACCCCGGTCACCACCTCGGTTTATGCCAGGCAGGAGACCAAGCTGGCGACCCTGACCAGCAAAGACTTCAAGCACGTCCTCCACCGGTACCCGGTACTCCATGTCTTTTTCTATCGCCTGCTCATCGACCGGGCCGGCAAGGAGAACAAAAAACTGGAAACCGACATCAATCTGGGCTTATCAGGGGATATTTCAGAAATTCATGTGGTCGAGCTGTTTCAGTTGATCAACTCCAGCCAAAAAACCGGGACTGTTCGGTTCAAGCTGGCCGACGACGTGGCCGAGGTTTTATTTAATGAGGGCGAAGTCGTTCATGCCCAGTACGGAGATTTAATGGGCAGGAAGGCGTTTTTTTCCTTGCTGGGAGTAAGCAGCGGCCAGTTTACCTACTCTCCGGGGATTCCGCCCGGAGTCCAGGAATATGCCGTGATCGGCGGTTTTATGGGGCTGGTCATGGAGGGCATGCAACTGCTTGACGAGGAGGAGCAACCCCTTCGTCCGGAAGATGGGTCGGATATTTATCTCTGATCCGTGAGCATTCGAGAACGGTGCAGATGCGCGGTTATCAGGCAGACCGGAGAGTGTGTTTACTCGGCAATAATGCAATAAATCCCACGTATTGCGTGAGTATTGCCTCAAGCCGTCACGGATCCAGATCAGATGATCAGTAGCATTGCCCTGCCGCGAAGGCCGGCCAGAGGCGCATAACCCGCAAGGACTCATCCCTGCAGCATTGGCGGGTGAACAGGGACCGGGCGGAGACCGGCAGGCAGACCTCGTGATAAATACGTTCATCGTCAAAGCCTATTGCCGCGGCATCCGCCCGCGTTGCGCCGAAGGTCAGAGACAAAATCCGGGCCCAGTATATGGCGGCCAGGCACATGGGGCACGGCTCACAGTTGACATACAGGTGGCAGTCTGCCAGCCGATAGCTGCCAAGCCGCGAACAGGCATCCCTGATGGCCACGATTTCAGCATGGGCGGTCGGGTCATTGCTGACCAGGACACGGTTCCACCCCCGGCCGACGATCTGCCCATCCCTGACAACCAGGGCGCCGAACGGCCCGCCATCTCCCCTCTTCATCCCGGTGTCCGCCAGGTTAACGGCCTCAACCATGAACAACTGACTGTCGGTTCTCCGGGTCATGCGAGAAGTCGCAGACTCAGGTATTTCTGCAAAACCAGACAGGCGCAGGTGCCACCCGAACCATAGTTACCGGCCATGGCCGTTCTCAAGCCGGACCGGTGCCCCCCGTGACAATGGGCATATTCGGCCCCGGGCGGCCGGTCGTCGATCCGCAAGCTGTTACCATTTATCATTAAAATCCGCATCATAACCATAAAAAAAAACGCCGCCAACATTGAAGAATGTCGCGCGGCTGCCTTTATTCTCATCGGCGGCCGGTGAGAGCCGTTCGTAACATGGTTTCAGAAAAGCAGGTTTGCCATGAAAAAACAACATTTTTTCAAGAGAATGTGGAATTTGCCCGGCCAGTGATTATATAATGCAAAGGCGGGGCGGCATTGCGCTCGAAGGAGGACCGCTGCCGCTGCCAACCACTCAATCGAAAACTCAAGTCCGGCGCGGCAAGGGAGAGAATAATGCTGAAAAAAAAGATGCAAAAGGCATTGAACGAACAGATTAATGCCGAGATGTATTCGTCCTATCTCTATCTGTCTATGGAATCCTATTTTCGCGTAACAAGCCTGGTGGGCATGGCCAACTGGATGCGGGGTCAGGTTCAGGAAGAACTGTTTCACGCCATAAAATTTTACAATTTTGTCGGGGAACGCGGGGCCAGGGTGGAACTTAACGTCATCAAAAGGCCTGAGACCGACTGGGCATCGCCTCTTGCGGCCTTTGAACATATCCTGAAGCATGAACGGACGGTAACCGATCTGATCAACAACCTGATGGATCTGGCTATTGCCGAAAAAGACCACGCGACCCAGAATTTCCTCCAGTGGTTTGTTGCCGAACAGGTTGAGGAAGAAGCCGGCGTCGGCGAGATAGTCGACAAGCTGAAGCTGATCAAGAATGATACCTCGGGCCGGTTTCTCCTGGATGCCGATATGGCCAAACGGGTATTTACCATGCCGCTGCAGGGCGAAGCGTGAATCGGACCCGGCCGCCGGCCATGGCCGCCGAGGGCATGGCCGGGCCGCTGACAGGAAAATCATGAGCAGCCGCAAGATCAAAAAGAAGATCCTGGCCCTCTTGGCCCGTTCCGACCTGAGCGATACGTTGGCCCGGCTCCGGGAACTGCCGGCCCAGGATGTTACTCACAGCCTCTTTGCTGCCATATCCCGCAACGAGGAAACCATCCGCTGGCATGCCGTCACCTGCATGGGGGGCACTGTCGCCCGCCTGGCGGCCCAGGACATGGAAAAAGCCCGCATTGTCATGCGCCGTCTCCTCTGGAGCCTTAATGACGAGTCCGGCGGCATCGGCTGGGGAGCCCCGGAGTCCCTGGCCGAGATCATGACCAGCCATGAGGGCCTGGCCCGGGAATATATCAACATGTTGACATCGTACATGAAAAAAGACGGCGAAGAGATGTGGCAGGAGGGCAATTTTCTTGAGCACGAGGTCCTGCAACGCGGCCTGTTGTGGGGCATAGGCAGGATGGCCGGCAAAAGGCGGAACCTGCTCCTGCAACAGGACATAACCGCCGACCTGCTGGCCTATCTGCCGGCTAACGACGCCGCAGTGCGGGGACTTGCGGCCAGGAGTCTCGGTCTGCTGCGGGCGGACAACGCCGCCCCCCCCCTGCAATCGCTGGTGGCGGACACGGCCGCCCTCCGACTCTATGAAGATGAGCGCCTGAAAACCGTCTCGGTCGGCGAACTGGCCCGCCAGGCCCTCGATCGTCTCAACGCCGGGGAACAACGGCCATGAGCTCCCGTCTGTTTACCGGCGCCGGTTTCCTCCAGTTCGAGGTCAAACCTGGTGATCCAGCGGCCAATCTCAAGACGGTTCGCCGCTTGCTCGAAAAAATGCAACCGGCCGCCGACACCATCATCGTCCTCCCTGAACTGTGGGCGACGGGCTTTGCTTATCCTCGGCTCGACGAACTGGCCGGGGAAACACCGGGGCTGCTGGAGGAACTTCGGGAACTGGCGGCCGGAGAAGACATCTGCCTGGCCGGTTCACTGATTGAAAAGGTGGCGCCGGACGAGGCCCCGGCCAAGCTGTACAATACCCTCTACCTGACCGGCCCCGGCGGCGTCATAGGCCGCTATCGCAAACAGCATCTCTTTTCCTTCTGGCAGGAGGACCGGTTCTTGACACCGGGCGATCATCCGCTACCGATGGCGACGCCCCGGGGGCCGGTCGGCGGGCTGGTCTGTTACGACCTCAGGTTTCCGGAGCTGGCCAGGATGCAGACGTTCAACGGTGCCAGGCTCCTTGTGGTCTCGGCCCAGTGGCCGGCGGCGCGCCTGGACCACTGGCGGACCCTGCTGCGCGCGCGGGCCATCGAAAACCAGGTGTTTGTCGCGGCGGGCAACAGTTGCGGCGGGTCGGGAGAAAACGGATTCGCCGGCCATTCAATGGTTGTGGCGCCGGACGGAACGGTCCTGGCCGAGGCCAGCGACCGGGAGGAGACCGGCGAGGCCGCTCTCCCTGAAGCTGATCTGCAACGGCTCCGCTCCCGTTTCTGCAATGTGGGAGAACGACCCCGGCCACTGCATGACGGTGACAAACTTGTCACTCTGCCTCAATTACGGGAACATCTGCAGACAATCCGCGACCAGGGGAGCAAGGTTGCCTTTACCAATGGCTGCTTCGATATTCTGCACAGCGGCCATGTCGCCTACCTGGAAAAGGCACGCAAGACCGCGGACTGCCTGGTGGTCGCCTTGAACAGCGACCTGTCGGTCAGGATGATCAAGGGAGACGGCCGGCCGGTTAACAGTGAAGCCGACCGGGCTCGGGTACTGACGGCGCTTGGCTGCGTTGATTTTGTGGTCATCTTTGATGAGCCGACGCCGATCGGCCTGATTGCGTCGCTCAAGCCCGATGTCCTGGTCAAGGGGGCGGACTGGCCGGAAGACCGGATAGTCGGAGCCGCCGAGGTGAAGGCGGCGGGAGGCAGGGTGGCGCGGATCGCCTTTGAACACCAGGTGTCCACCTCCGCGGTTATTTCACGTATCCGGCAGCAGGGAAAAAAAGAATGAACTCGCTCCGGCGGATTGCATACCTAATTCAACAGAGTCAAAGATGAAGAACGGGGGGAACATGAAGGCATATTTTGACACAGGTTCGCTCGTCGTTATTTCAGTTACGTTCGTTGTCTTTCTGATCGCCTTGTTTACCCAAGGTTTTACCCACGATCTGCTGTTGGAAATCGGCGTATTCATGGTCTCGGTAAAATTGATTATAATGACCTACAAGAATGGCGTGCATGCCGATAAACTGGAAAAAGACATAAAAGAAATAAAAGAATTGCTCAAACAACAGAGCGGCTCTTAACCAAATTCAGCTAATAATGAACAATGCGTTTTTACTCTCGCTTCTCTGTATTGCCTCCCACAGAGGCAATACAGAAATCGCAGAGAGTTTTTGTTTTTGTTGGCCCTCTGTGGACTCTGTGAGCTCTGCGAGAGCCTTCTTTATGCTTGTAATACATTTCCCGGATACCATGGACCCGCTTCCGCTTACCAGTCGGGCCGCAGGGAAAGATCGGTAAGCTGCTTCCGGTCCACAGCCGCCGGGGCATCGGTCAGCGGACAGGTCGCCTTCTGGGTCTTGGGAAAGGCGATGACATCGCGGATGGAATCGCTGCCGGTCAGAATCATCATTAGCCGGTCAACACCGAAAGCGATGCCGCCGTGGGGCGGCGCCCCCAACTCCAGAGCCCGGAGCAGAAAACCGAATTTCTCCTGCGCCTCCTCCGGCTCAATGCCCAGCACGGCAAAAACCTTTTCCTGCACATCCCGGCGATGAATACGGATAGAGCCGCCGCCGATCTCGCTGCCGTTTAACACCAGGTCGTAGGCCCGGCTCTTGACCAGGGCCGGATCGGTTGCCAGCAGGTCCAGCTGATCCTCGTTGGGGGCCGTAAAAGGATGATGCACGGCCGAGTACCGTTTTTCCTTCTGATCATATTCGACCAGCGGAAAGTCGGTGATCCAGAGAAAATTATAGGTCCCCTCCTTGATCAGCCCCAGGCGCCGGGCCAACTCCAATCGGAGTTCGGCCAGCACCTGATTCGCCACCGCCGCCGGGCCGGCGCCAAAGAGAATGAGGTCGCCCGGTTCCACGCCCAGGGCCTCACCTATGGCATCGATCTCGTCAGCGCTGAAAAACTTGCTGATCGGCGACTGCCACCCGTCTTCCCTGATCTTGATCCAGGCCATGCCGCGGGCACCGAAAGTGGCCGCATAGTCAGCCAGGTTGTCCAGGTCCTTTCTTGAAAACGTGGCGCAACCCTTGGCGTTGATGGCCTTAACCACACCGTTTCCCTCGATGACCGAGTTAAAAACCTTGAACCCGCATCCCCGGAGTGTCTCGGTCAGGTCAACCAGCTCGAAACCAAAACGGGTATCCGGCCGATCCGTACCGAATCGCCGCACGGCCTCGTCATAGGTCATGTGCTTGAAGGGCGGTTGCAGCTCAATATTGCCGGCGGCCTTGAAAACAGCCTGAATCATCTCTTCGGCAATTCTGATGATATCGTCTTCACCGACAAAGCTGAGTTCCATATCGATCTGGGTGAATTCCGGCTGCCGGTCCGCCCGCAGGTCCTCGTCGCGGAAACACCTGACCACCTGGAAATAGCGGTCCATGCCGGCCATCATCAGCAGTTGTTTAAAGAGCTGCGGCGATTGCGGCAGGGCGTAGAACTTCCCCGGGTTGACCCGGCTGGGGACCAGATAGTCGCGCGCCCCTTCGGGGGTGGACCGGGTGAGCATGGGGGTTTCGATTTCCAAAAAATTGTTTTCGCTCAGATAGTTCCGTACCGCCAGAACCGCCCGGTGACGCATGATCAGGTTTCCCGCCTTCTCGGGTCGGCGCAGATCCAGGTAGCGGTATTGCAGGCGCAGATTGTCGGAGACCTCTATATCTTCATCCAGAGGAAAGGGAGGAGTTTCACTGACATTGAGGATCCGCAACTCGTTGACCAGCACCTCGATAGCCCCGGTTTTCAGCTTGGGATTCTCCATGTCGGCCGGCCGCCGGCAGACCGTACCGCGAACGGCCAGTACCCATTCGCTGCGGAGCCGGTGCGCCTTGGCATGGACGTCGGCATTCCTCTCCGGGTTGAAAACGACCTGGGTGATGCCCCAGCGGTCCCGCAGGTCGATAAAAATAACGCCGCCGTGGTCGCGGCGGCGGAGCACCCAGCCCATGAGAATAACTTCCTGATCCAGATGACCGAGCCCGAGTTCGCTGCAGGTATGTGTGCGCCTCAGCGCTCCTAGAGAGTCCATGAAAAGCTCCACTATATTTCAGGGTAAGTTTGGCTGTAAGTAATATCGCAGAGTTCCATACCATGCGATCTATTATATTTCACCTGAATCCGTGACGGGTTCAGGTTTCAGGTTGTTGTAGAATGTCGATCAGTTGCAGGCACTCTTGCTCGACATCGGCCTGCAGGGGAAAAGGAAGCTGCTCCTGGGTCTGCATATTACGAAGAATTGCCGTCTGCCGTTCCAGTTCATCATCCCCGAGAATAAGTGTCTGACGGGCCGCCTGACGGGCCGCCTGTTTCATTTGCGCTTTCAGGCTGCGGCCGCTGTAATCCATGGCGGCCCGCAGGCCGCGTTGCCGCAGACCATGCACCAGCAGAGAGCCGTGGAGGCCGGCCTGACTGCCGAGCGCGGCAACGAACAGATCCATGGCCGGCCCCGGCCTCGCGGCCTTGTTGTTTTCAGCCTGCAGCAGCAGGACCAGGCGCTCCATCCCCATGGCGAAACCAATACCGGGGAGTTTCGGACCGCCCAGTTGTTCGATGAGTCCGTCATAGCGCCCCCCGGCGCCGATAGCAGCCTGGGCGCCAAGGTCGCCGGTAACGAATTCGAAGGTGGTCCGGCTGTAATAATCCAGGCCGCGCACCATGAACCGGTTGAGGGAATAGCCGACCCCCAGCAGATCAAGGCGTCTTTGCACCTGGTCGAAGTGGGAACGGCACTCGGGGCAGAGGGCGGCCAGAATGGAGGGCGCCTCCTCGACCACTTCCCGGCAACCGGCCTTTTTGCAGTCCAGCACGCGCAGGGGATTGGTCTCCGAGCGGCGGCGGCAGTCTTCGCAGAGACCGGCCTGGCGGTCCTGCAGGTACGCAACCAGGCGGCGGCGAAATTCCGGGCGGCAGCCGGGACAGCCGAGCGAGTTGACCTCCAGGCTCGCGCTCAGACCGAGCTCAGTGAGCAACATCTGGCCCATGGCCATCAGCTCGGCATCAATCTCCGGCTCAACCGCGCCGATCACCTCGGCGTCGATCTGGTGAAACTGTCTGAACCGGCCCTTTTGCGGGCGTTCATGGCGAAACATGGGGCCAATGGTATAGAGCCGTTGCACCGGCTGCCGGACATGCAGGCCATGCTCGATAAAAGCCCGGAGCAGCGAAGCCGTCGCTTCCGGCCGCATGGTAATCCCCTTATCGACAAAGGTATACATTTCCTTTTCAACGATATCGGTTGCCTCGCCTATGGAGCGGGCAAAGAGTTCCGTTTTCTCCAGGATCGGCAGGCGGATTTCATGACAACCGAACCGCTGAAAAATGTCCTTGGCAACACCTTCAATATGCTGCCATAGCGGAACCTCTTCAGGCAGGATATCTTTGAAGCCGTTAATGGCCTTAATTTTCAAACAATGCCTCCGTCGGATCGAGAAAAATGGTTCGGCACCAACCCCGTTGCCCTTCCGGAACCGGGTCGGTCGTGATTTTCAGATATTCTGGGGAAAAATTTAAAATTTAATCAAAAAGAAGGTAAAAAGTCAAGCCGATGCTATCGAATTATGGTAAAATAAAAAACTAATGTTTTTTATTTGGTGCGACCTTAGTGCAACTGAAACCAAATGGCCTGCCATGCGCTTGACAAAGCGGTTTGCTCAGGGCATTATTTTATTATTTGAGTTATTTTTTACAAAGAACAAGAGATTAAGATGAAATTACCAGAACTGAAAATTGGTTCATTTACCGCGCGCATTCCCATTATCCAGGGCGGCATGTCGATTCGTGTTTCCACTGCGGCCCTGGCGATTCCGGTTGCCGAATGCGGCGGCATCGGCACCATCGGCGGCTCCGCCATTCCGGTCGCGGAATTGCAGGATGACATCCGCCAGGCCAAGAAAAGCACCAGCGGCATCATCGCCGTCAACATTATGTATGCGATGCGGGAATTTTATGAACTGGTGATAGGTTCCATCGAGGCCGGGGTGGACATGATCATCACCGGCGCCGGTTTTTCCCGGGATATCTTTAAGATAGGGAAAAAACACAATGTACCGATCATCTCCATCGTTTCCTCACCGGCCTTTGCCTGTCTGGCCGAGAAACTGGGGGCTTCAGCGATTATTGTTGAAGCTGCCGAGGCCGGTGGCCATCTCGGGACGGACAAAAAGCTGCGCGACCTTTTTCCCGCCGTGCGCCAAGTGATCTCCAAGGTCCCGCTCATTGCCGCCGGCGGCATTACCGATGGCTTTGAAATGGCCGAGTTGATGGACGATTACGGGGCCGACGGCATCCAGATCGCTTCACGTTTCGTGCTCAGCAAGGAGTGCGTGGTAGCGCCGGAGTTCAAGGAGACCTTCCTGCAGGCCGGCAAGGACGACATTGTCCAGGTACAATCACCGGTAGGTATGCCGGGCCGGGCCATCAATACCCCTTTTGTGCAGAAAATGGTCCGGGGTGAAGATGTTTCCAGCAAAGAGTGCAAATTCAGGTGTCTGAAAAAATGCAGCTACAAGTATTGTATCCACGAACGGCTGAACAAGGCGCGTACCGGCAATATCGAAGAAGGCCTGGTCTTTTCCGGTGCCAACACCTATAAAATGAAGGAGATCCTCTCTGTGCGCGAGATTTTCGACCGTTTTGTCCGGGATGCCCAGTCGGTGTACCGGGAAAAAAAGAGCATATCACGTTCGGCCTCGTCCTGAGTCTACCCCTACCTGATCATCCCCAGACCAATGACTGCAAATCATATAAGCCCGAACGGGAAATGTCCTGACATTCCGCCAAGCCCGGTACCGGTCATCATACCGGCGACCGACCACCCCATCAAGATACATGACATTGACAGCGAGGCACTCAAGGTGCTGTACCGGCTTCGTGATGCCGGGTTCGCCGGTTACCTGGTCGGTGGCGGGGTTCGCGATCTGTACCTGGGCAAACGCCCCAAGGATTTCGATATCTCCACCAATGCCCGGCCCGGTCAGTTGCGAAAACTATTTCGCAACAGCCGGACCATCGGCCGGCGGTTCCGTCTGGTCCAGGTATTTTTCCGCGGCGGTAAAATCATCGAGGTCTCAACCCTGCGCTCCCGGAGTGAATACGATATCAATGATCTCAATAAAGTCCTGCCCAGCAATAACACCTTCGGCACCCTGCCCGAGGATGCCTTTCGTCGTGACCTTACCATCAATTCATTGTTTTACGAGGTCGAGAACAACACAATCATCGACTACGTCGGCGGCGTCAAGGACCTCGACCAGGGCATAATCCGCATCGTCGGCGAGCCGGATCGCCGGGTCACGCGTGACCCGGTTCGCATCATGCGGGTCGTACGCCATGCCGCCAGGAATGATTTCCGGATCGAGGAACGGTCCTGGCAGGCGATTGTCCGGCATCGGCACAAGCTGGATCTCTGCCCGCCTTCCCGCATCAGGGACGAACTGCTCCGAGACCTGCGGGGCGGCAAAAGTGAGCCCTGGACGCGAACCGTTTTGAAAAGCCGGATATTTACCACTATCCTGCCATGTTATACGGAAATACTCGACGGAGCCCGAGGACGGCAGCGCCAGCAGGAACTGCTGGCGCTGACCCGCGTTCTTGATCGTCTGCACGGACAATCCGGCGATGATTATCGACTTGAAATACCCGATTACATGCTTTTCACCACCCTGCTGGTACCGTGGGCGGACGAACGTTTTGACCTGCTGAAACAGCGTTTGCATGGCCCGGAGCACCATGTCTTATCCCGGGAAATCCGAGCCGAACTCGATAGTCTGTTCGGCGAACGCTTCAACATCAAACGTCTGGACAAAGAGGCCATGACCACCCTGCTGGCCAATCTGCCGATCTTTGCAGCACATCAGCGACGGAAGACCTGGCCCAAGTGGCTGCGGCACAAAAGTTATTTTGCCAATTGTGTACGTTTTGCCGGCCTGTTTGTCGAGGCGGCCGGGGGGCCGGCCGTTGACGCTGACCTTTTCGCCGCCCAACCCCGACAGGTCCGGCATGAAGCGGCTGATTTCTCCGGCAGAGATTCCGGCCAGGGCCGGGGCCGGCGAGGGGGAAGGCCGGCTTTCAGCAGCAGGGGAAAAGGCATCTTCGGGCTCCGAAACGGTTAAGCCATGCGATTTCTTCTCTATAATATCCGCTATTGCACCGGCGCTGGCGTTCGCTTTCACATGCCGCTTCCCTATGCGGGCTATCTGAAACATACCGGAGTCAATCTTGAGAGTATTGCCTCCTTCATCAAGTCGGTCCAGCCAGATATTACAGGTTTAATCGAGGTTGACGAAGGTTCCTTTCGCACTGACAACCATCGGTGTCAGGCATCGACCATTGCCAATGAGCTTGGTTTTTCCTATGTCGTTGAATCCAAGTATGGAACCCGGTCTGTTGCCCAGAAAATGCCGATTCTGAACAAACAGGGAAATGCCCTGCTGAGCAAGAAGGAAATAATCAGCCACCGGTTTCATTATTTCAATGAGGGGGTCAAACGGCTGATCATCGAGGCCCGGCTGGCCGAGGTAACCGTTTTCCTCGTCCACCTGTCCTTGATGTTCCGGAAGCGACATTATCAGCTTGAGCACCTCTATCAGTTGGTCCATAACGTGCAGGGCCCGGTTATCGTGGCCGGGGACTTTAATGTCCTGTGGGGATATCGGGAGCTGAAGCTGTTCCTGGCGGCAACCGGACTGCAAAACGCCAATGGCCGAGGCAGCCCTTCCCATCCCAGCCGTTCCCCCAAACGGCAGCTGGACTTCATCCTCCACAGCCCGGAACTCGAAGTGAGCAATTTCCAGGTCCCGTCGGTTCGCTACTCCGATCATGCGCCGCTGGTGTGTGACTTCACCCTGCTATAACCTGAACCGTTAGCGGGCGCCCCGCAAGGGCGGGCGGGAGCGACCGCGTGAAAAATATATGGGGGGGGGCGGTGATGGCTTCAGCAACTGTCCTGCATCTCTGTTTTTACAGGACCCGGTGAGAATAAAACAAAAAAAGGGAAAACCCCGGCGGGGTTTTCCCTTTTTGCTTTCAGCAAGTCAGCAGACTTGGTTAGAAGTATGCCTCAAAGGTCAGATAGACCTGACTCATGTCATCCAGCGGTGCGTAGAACTGGGCATTGAGCGGATCACTTGCCAGATCGTCAACCTTAACCGGGGCTCCAAGCCAGGATCCGGAATAGGTATAGTCATACTTGTAGTACAGATAGCCAAGCCGCATCAATACCTTGCTGTACTTGGAGATGGCCTCGCCGGTCGGCAGATCATAAACCATGTACACTTCAGCAACCTGGCCGCGGGTAGCCAGCTTGGAGTTGTACAGCTCGTCATCCGCAGGCGACATGGAAACCCAGTACTTGGAACCGTAGTTGTACTCGGCGCCGAACTTCAGACCCAGGTTATCCATGTCATACCTGACGCCCAGATACACCGAATAGCCATCCTCTGAGTCGAGAGGACTCCACCAGGAACCGAGCAGGCTATCCCCCAATTCGTCGTAGCCCGTCGGGACGGTGTGACTCCAGGCACCGGCCACAAAGTAATTAAGATTGCCGACTTTGTCCATGTAGACGCCGCTGGTATGGTAGATGTTACCGAGGTTGGCCTTGTTCAGGACGCCGTCGCCCTTCATCACGCCCGCCACTTCCAGGGGATTGGGGAAAGTAATACCGTCCGGGGTGTTGACGAGGTTAAAGGCCTTAAAGAGTTGCAGATTGAGGAAACGATGACCTTTTTTAAAGACATCCCAGTTAAAGCCGGCAAAGTCCATATCGTTGAGCTTGTTGGTGCTCAAACCGGCGTTGTTGGCGCTCAGACCGGCTTCAAAGCCACGGCCATAGCAGAAACGGATACGGCCGGTCCCCAAGTCATTGCCCCAATCATAGGCATAGCCGATCGTGGCGCCGTCAAAGGCGTAGTCCATGAAGGCCGTGGGGGTGGCCTGCCGTTCATTAAGCCCCAGGCGCAGAGATGATGGGGGACCGTCAGTCGTCGGACGGCGGCCGACGGAAATCCAGAACGGGGTACCGGCGATGCCGGCCCAGTTGATGAAGGCACGATCGACGCGGAGGACGTTATCAACAGGCTGGCGAGTCGAATTGCCGTCCCAGTTAAAGCCATCCAAGGTAAACGGGCTGCCCAGAGGGCCCGTTGGATTGGACTCCATGCCCCAAGCCTTGTACATGGCCAGACGCCCCTTGAAGGTCACGGTTTCGGTGGCCCTGACCATCATATTGATGCGCAGCCGGTTGGTCAACATGGTATCGTTGTCCACATTGTAGGCAGGAACAGGGG
>VAPE01022325.1_pt1 | contig 26878 bp, 26 predicted proteins | sample 3393911 | NCBI WGS metagenome assembly VAPE01 (sample SAMN08290436, study PRJNA428436) | hydrothermal vent metagenome | isolation source: Deep-sea hydrothermal vent chimney | place: Atlantic Ocean: South-mid Altantic Ridge
AGCTGAGATAAGAAAAAGATATAGATAAAAAGCTAAAAAGCCTGTATCTATAAGGGGATATAGGCTTTTTTTGTCACTTTCTCTGCGGAAGTTCCGTTACAAATAAAGGCACAAATAATTCGACTATGTTTACAGCGCAATTCCTTATAATTGGCTATATAGCATTTTTTATGTCAATTGGGTTATATTTCTTTTTCTACAAAGTACAAGGTTTGTAATGGATTATCTAAGGACCAACAAGGCGCTTATTGTGCAGTGGTTTCATAATCCCTTTATCTATGTCACTTTTGCTCTGCTTTGTGTAGTGTTTGGGGTAAGACTGGACGGATTCACTGCAGATTATTATCATAATATGCAGACATTGTCTATTGATTTGATCTTTTGACACTATAGGGTTTTTAGAGGTGCCCTAAACTCTAATCAGTCAAATGTCCTTATAAGAACACTTGACTGATTTCTAACCGAACAGCTATTCTTTTTTTGAAAAGGCCTTAAAAAGTTCAATTGGAATGGGAAGTATAAGCGTGCTGTTATGATCTGCTGAAAGTTCTCTAACCGTTTGAAGAAACCTCAACTGTAGAGCTTCTGGGTGTGCCGATATTATTCCGGCAGCCGCACTTAGTTTCTCGGCAGCTTGAAATTCGCCTTGCGCATTGATTATTTTAGCTCTTCTTTCTCGTTCTGCTTCGGCTTGTTTTGCCATTGATCTTTTCATTTCTTCGGGTATTTCAAGATCTTTGATTTCAACGGTGCTGACTTTAATGCCCCACGGATCTGTATGCTGATCGATTATTTGCTGCAGTTTTGTATTAATTTTATCACGTTGACTTAAAAGCTCATCGAGTTCCACTTGTCCAACCACGCTTCTTAAGGTAGTCTGTGATATGGCGCTTGTTGCTTCAACATAGTTTGAGATTGCAACAATGGATCTATTCGGATCTACAACACGAAAATAGACGACGGCATTAATCTTAACAGGAACATTATCTTTTGTGATTACCTCCTGACTTGCAACATCAAGTGTTACAATTCTGAGACTCACCCTTATCATCTTATCTATAAACGGAATGATAAAGATCATTCCGGGACCTTTTGAGCCTACAATTCTGCCCATTCTAAAAACCACCGCTCTTTCATACTCTTTTAATACATGTACAGCCGATGATGATAGGATAATTATTACGATTATTAGCCCTAACCAGCCTCCGTAGCCAAGTGAAATATTCATTTATTCCTCCCTATTGAATTTTCAACAATCAATTTTGTTGTGTCTTCTCTAATTATTTTAATTACAATTATATCAGCATCTTTTTTTATGAATTCGTCTTTGGCAAGCGCATTCCATCTTTCGCCATTGACCGCCACAATGCCATTCGGCGATATATCCGTTAAGGCTTTGCCCATTTTACCAATCATTCCTTCAAATCCCGTAATAGGCTTTTTTCTATGTATTGCTACCATTTTACCAATAGCAAACATTACAAATAATACTATACCTGCGGATATTCCTGCTATGAATCCTATCGGAATTGATATTCCCGGCGCTGTTGGCGATCCAATCAGCATAATGGAACCTATAAATAGCGATGCAGCTGCTCCAATAGATAATATGCCATGCGAAGCAGTAAACAGATCTGCCGCAAAGAGTGCAAATGCCAGCAGGATAAGTATTACACCAGATGCATTTATAGGCAAAAGACTGGATGAAAAAAGAAAAAGTATCAAACAAATTACACCGGTCACGCCTGGTAGTGTTGCGCCCGGATTAGTCAATTCTATAAATATGCCAAGTGCTGCCGCCAAAAAAAGCATATAGCTTATGGTGGGAAAACTGATAAAATGAAGCAGTTTATCTTTCCAACCCATTTCTCTATTTATTATAGTTATATGTTTGGTGTTCAATTTTACACTCTTTCCATTAAGTTTTATAACATTTCCATTCAGCTTCCTTAAAAGATCTGCCTGATTATCAGCGACAAGATCTATAATGCCGCTTGAAAGCGCTTCGCTTGCGGTGATTGCCTTGCTTTTTCTTACAGCTTTTATAAGTATTTTTGCATTCCTGTCTCTTTTTTGTGCAATAGCTCTCATCATAGCTGAAAGGTAGTTAGTCACTTTCTCTTTCATAGTTTTGCTGCTTCCCCCAAAACCAAAACCAAGAGATACCGGATGTGCAGCTCCAATAGTTGTGGAAGGAGCCATTGCGGCAATGTTGCATGAAGCTACGATATAGGTTCCTGCCGATGCAGCTCTTGCACCGGATGGCGCTACATAACAGATAGTGGGTATGCTGCTATTCAGCAAAGCTTTCACAATCTTTTCAGTGGATGAAACAAGGCCACCGGGTGTATCAACACGAATTAAAAGAAATTCGGCATTTCTATTTTTGGCATTATTTAAGGATTGTGAGATATATCTTCTGCTTACAGGTGTTATAGGTCCGGTTAAACTTATTTTGTAAGCAATATCTGCTGCGTAGAGTGAGCTAAAATTTAATAAAATAGCAATAAAAGCAGATAGAGATATAAGGTACCGCATAACTGCTGCCATATTATAGGCAGTTAGATAGTTCTTGATTCACTTGGAGAAAGTATAGTGACTTTGGAACTATCACCAACAAAGTTTTTAAATGTCAGAGGATTTTGGACTATCATATCAAAGGCATGATAATGCATGGGAATTACCTCTTTGCAGTTTAAATATTTAACAGCACGCGCCGCATCTTCCGGTCCCATTGTAAAATTATCCCCTATGGGTAAAAGCGCTAAATCTATTCGGTTTAATTCACCTATAAGTTTCATATCATAAAATAGTCCTGTATCACCAGAGTGATATATGGTTTTGTCATCTATTGAAATCAACATACCGCATGGGCTGCCTGTGTATATTATATTCTTTCCTATAACAGCTGATCCGTGATGTGCTATTGTAAGCTTTATTTTTAGATTGGGAGTAAATTGATGTGCGCCTCCGATATACATCGGCTGGACATTTTTAGCTCCCTGCATCTGGCAGTATATTGCTAACTCGTATGGAGCTACGATGACTGCTCCTGTTCTTTTGCTTATTCCAATTGTATCACCAAGATGGTCTGCATGTCCATGCGTCACAAGTATATAATCACACTCCACTTCATCAGGTCCAATAGAAGCATCCGGATTTCCCGATAGAAACGGATCTATGATAATATTCTTTGTCCCTTCAATCATAAAGCATGAATGTCCGATATAAGTTACTTTTACACCCATTTAGTACCTCCTTTATTTATGGTTACTTCCAGGCTTTTCTGTTTTTAAGCCTATTTTACACATAGGACAACTATCTTTATCGTAGCTTTCTACTTCTATTTTAAGAAGAGGGGTATATGGAACGCCTATTTTTTTTTCAAGATTGCTTCCTCTATCAACGAGTGCTCCAGCCGCTATAACATCACCGCCGAGAGATTTTACAATGTCGGCTGTTTGAAGCAATGAGCCTCCTGTCGTAACAACATCTTCAATAACTATATATCTGCCTTTGCTAATTTTGAATCCTCTTCTTAATGATAAAACAGCCGATTTTCTTTCAACAAACAACATTTTCACCGATAGTGCTTTTGCCACTTCATATCCTATAAACAACGCTCCTATTGCAGGAGATACAACAGCATCAATATTTTTCACATCAACGACTTTTTCAATAGACTTAGCCAATTGGCAGCCGAGATCTTCTGCATATTTAGGATATTGCAGCACTAAAGCCGATTGTATATATTTATTGCTATGTCTTCCGCTTGATAGCACAAAATGTCCTTCTTTTAACGCATTGCAGCTTTTGTATATCGATATAAGGTCTCTATCCATGATTTATCTCTTCAACTATCGAATCTAAAGCTGCTGCAGGATTATCTGCTCTCCATATTGGTCTTCCAATCACTAAATAATCAGCTCCGCTTCTAATGGCTTCCGATGGAGTCGCTATTCTGCTTTGATCATCGGTAGAAAATCCATTTGGTCTTATTCCTGGCGTTACCACTATTTTGTCCCCTATCTGTTTTTTAATTTTGTTAGTTTCGTGAGGCGATGCAACTATTCCGTCCATTCCCGATTGCATAGCAGTTTCCGTAAGCAGCATAACTATATCCGATGCCTGGTAAGGCATACTAAGATCCGTTGCGATGTCTGCTTCGGAAAGTGAAGTAAGCAGTGTAACGGCAAGAAGAGCAGGGCCGGTCTTACCTGTTTCATCCTGAAATTTCTGCACTCCTTTCACAGCTGCTTTCATCATCTTTTTGCCGCCCATACTATGAATGGTGAGAAAACTTACGCCAAGCTTCGATGCTTCATACACGGCATTTTCAACGGTGTTGGGTATATCATGATATTTAAGATCCAAAAAAACTTTTGCATATTTCGATAGTGTATTCACTATATCAGGTCCGTACTTTGTAAAAAGGATTACATTTATTTTAACAGCAGCAATGCTATCTTTAAGTTCTTTTACTAAAGTTATAGCTTTTGCTTCAGTTTCAACATCTGCAGCTACAATTATACGTTTTCTCATATTTTATCCAATACTCCATTTATTAATGATGCGGCTTTAGGATCAGCATATATTTTTGCCAGCCTGACAGCCTCATTTATTATCACGGCTCTATCGTTGAGATTGTTAAGCAATTCATAAGCGGCAATTCTTAAAATAAGCCTTTCTATGATATTTAGCTCTTCAAATTTCCAATCTTTTAGTTTTTCACCTATTTTCAAATTTATTGCATCCGATTCGTTTTGTATTCCATTAACATATTCAGAAACCGTTGCTTTTTCATTCTCTTTTGTTATCGTTGACACATTTTCAATCGTTTCATCAATAGATGCAGGATTGATCTCAATATTATACAGAACCTTAAGTATATTGGCTCTTACGGATCTTTGAGACATTACAACTGCTTATAAAGGTTCATCATCTCAATTAGAGCGCCTGCCGCCTGAGATCCTTTGTTACCCATTTTTCCGCCTGCTCTGTCTGTTGCCTGTTCCATTGTGTCTGTTGTAAGAACGCCTAAGGTAATTGGAATATCACTTGTTATGGCAAGCTGGGCTATTCCTTTTGATGTTTCATTTGCGATATAATCGAAATGCGGCGTTTCGCCTCTCACAATTGCACCGAGTGCCACTATGCCGTCAAATGGCTGCTTTTTTAACAGCTGAGCAATTATCAACGGTATCTCAAACGCTCCCGGCACCTTATAAACCGAAATATCTTCTTTGCTTATGCCATGTCTTACAAAAGAATCAATCGCCCCATCTATCAATTTGTTTACTACTGAGCTGTTAAATCTGCTCGCAACTATAGCCGGCTTAAACCCTTTTCCTATAAGTTTTCCTTCAATTATGCTCATTTATACCTCCTTAAGCAGATGTCCCATCTTTTCCTTTTTTGTTAAAAGGTAGTGCTTATTTATGCAGTTTAGTCCTGTTTCAATTGGAATTCTTTCAATTATCTCAAGACCGTACCCTGAAAGACCTACAATTTTTTTCGGATTGTTTGTGAGCAGATTCATCTTCTTTATACCAAGATCCATAATAATTTGTGCGCCGATGCCATAATTTCTCAGATCCGCCTTAAATCCAAGCTCTTCATTTGCCCCAACAGTATCATATCCTTCGTCCTGAAGATGATATGCCTTAATCTTATTTATCAGTCCAATGCCTCTTCCTTCCTGACGCAGATAGATTAAAGCGCCTCTGCCCTCTTTTTCTATCATATCTAAAGATTCTGACAGCTGAGATCCGCAATCGCACTGAAGGCTTCCAAGTATATCGCCGGTGAAGCAGGATGAGTGAACCCTTACAAGTACCGGTTCATTGCCTGATACATCTCCTTTAACAACCGCAACATGCTCTTTATCGTCAATATCATTTGTATAGACAATGATGGTGAAGTTTCCATGCTTTGTTTGCAGATTGGCAGATGCAGCCCTATGCACTAATCGTTCATGGGCTAAGCGGTATTTGATAATATCAGCTATTGCAACAATTGTAAGCCCGAATTTTTTAGCCATGACTTCAAGCTGAGGTCTTCTTGCCATTGTTCCGTCATCGTTCATGATTTCACATATCACACCAGCCTCATAAATCTTTGCCATTTTTGCCAGATCTACGGATCCTTCGGTTTGACCGATTCTCACGAGAACTCCTCCGTTTTTGGCACGCAGAGGAAAAATATGACCGGGTCTCTCAAGATCATCGGGCTTGGCTTCAGGCCTGATCATTGTTTGAATCGTAACGGCTCTGTCTGATGCTGAAATGCCGGTTGTTGTATTTTTTGCAGCATCGACCGAAACTGTAAAGGCTGTTTTAAATTTAGAATTATTATCGCTGACCATAAGTTTAAGTCCGAGCTGATCCGCTTTCTGTTCTGTCAATGTAACACAAATCAGTCCTCTTCCGAATTTGCTCATAAAATTTATTTTATCAGGTGTGGTAAATATTGCCCCCATACATAGATCGCCTTCATTTTCCCTATCTTCATCATCAACAAGAATAACCATTTTACCGTTTTGTATATCGTTAATGGCTTTCTTCACTATATCCATTTTATCTCCTATAAAATTGTATTTAAGACGGCTGTTATGAAATTATAATACCAAATTATCTTGTGCCGGCAATAGTTTGAATAATCATTAGCCTGCCTTTTTATTGTTTGTAAAGCATGGCAATTCATACCGTATCTCTATCTTTTAGCTTTTGTGCTGTAAATGTTGACAATCTGTTCACGTATGGCAGATTTAGCATCTCAAACATTATTTATAATTAAAAACATCTCTTAATTATAACACAAATTTTTAGTTTTGTAATGTTGAGAGGTTGTTTATGTATCTTGCCATTATGTCAACTTCTATGTTCAGCTTCGAGCTAATTTTCTTAGTTTTTAGATTTGTATGAAGAAAAGTATATGGAATAACCATAAGCATCAATGAATTTCCAATAACTTTATTGATCGTCAGGCTTACTCCTTCAAGCGCAACCGATCCTTTTGGAGCAATAAACCTTTTAAGTCTGCTCTCAAATGCTGCGGTTATTTCATAAAATTTTTGCATATTTCTTATCTTTGTTATTGCTGCGGTTCCGTCAAGATGGCCCGTTACTATATGTCCGTTAATTCTACCGTTTACAGGCAATGCTCGTTCCAAATTAACAATCCGCTCGTTTTTGAGATTTGATAGCTTGATTGTCTCATCGGATAAATCTACCCAAAACGATGAGGAATCTACTTTTGTGACCGTTAGGCATGCTCCGTTTACAGAAATACTATCACCTTCTGTTACCTGCAAATCCGATCTTATTTTAAAACTATATCCGTTTGTATATGCTTTTTTGGTTACAATATCACCAACTTCTTCTACGATACCACTGAACATTAAAAATATCCTTTTACTGTTAGATCTTTACCTATTCGAATAAATTGAGCTTCTTTCAGTGTTGACGCATCTTTCATCAAACTTACACCGTTACCATTAAATAGCGGAATACCTTTTCCTCCCAGCAATTTTGGTGCAATGAAAATAATTCCTTTATCATACAAATTCTCCGTTAAAAACGATTTGTGAATAGCAGAACCGCCTTCTACCATTATGCTCATTATACCCATATTATATAAAGTTTTTACTATTTGGCGAATATCCAGCATTCCGTTATTATTTTGAACCTGCTTAACTACTATATCTTTGTTCAATTTTTCTAATTTAGATTTACTAACATTAAACCCGCAAAAAATAATGAGCCCCTTTGGGTTTTTTAAAAGTTTCGGATAACCGAGTTTTAATTCGGCATCCGGTATAATTCTAAAAAAACCGTCTCTTTTTTTGTAAGGAAGAAGCATTGGATTATCTCGTATAGCCGTGCCGACTCCAACCAATATGGAATCGTATCTTGCTCTTAATCGTTTTGAATATTGCCTCGCAATACTGCCGGTTATAGGACCGCCGCCCGTTCCATCCGCAAGTTGTCCGTCAAGCGTAATTGCAGCTTTCATTAATATAAACGGCCGCCTCTTTGCAATGCAGGTAAAAAACGGTTCGTTGATTTTTTTCGCTTCTTTTTCGCAAACCCCAGCTGCTACTTCGATGCCTGCATTCTTCAAACGATTTATTCCGCCTCCTGCAATTGGATTCGGATCTCGTGCTGCAATTATTACTGTTTTTATCTTTTGTTTTATGATAGATAATGTACATGGCGGAGTTTTGCCGTAATGATTGCACGGTTCAAGTGTTACATACAGTTTAGAACCTTCTGCAGCACCGCCGGCTTTTTTTAATGCTTCTATTTCTGCATGATCGCCGCCTGCATGAGTGTGGTATCCTTTAGATATCAGACGATTATTTTTTACAATTGCAGCCCCCACAACAGGGTTAGGTGATGTTTTTCCGATTCCTTTTATAGCTTCTTTCAAGGCAATTTTCATCCAATATCTATCTTTTTTTTCCATCATTTCTTTAGTATGCCGCTATCAACTGCCATATATTGATGATTATTTACAAATCTTGCGAGGCTAATTTTAAAGCTTTTTGCATACATGTTTTCGCTTGATCTTTCAAAGTTAAATTTTTTAATGATAAATCTATTGTAGCTTCAAGAAAACCGTACTGATTGCCGCAATCGTATCTCTTGCCTGAGAACTTCAAGCCATACACAGGTTCGTCTTTAGCCATCAAGTTTATTGCATCGGTTAATTGAATTTCCCCGTTCTTGTCAGGATGTATCTTTGATAAATATCTAAATATCGACTCGGAAAGTATATATCTTCCTACAACTGCCAAATTAGAAGGAGCGTCTTGAGGGTTTGGTTTTTCAACAAGTCCTTTGATTTTATAGATTCCATTTTCCTCTTTTGCATCAATAATTCCATATTGTCCCGCATTTTCGGAATCAACTTCCATCACTGCAATAACCGATGCTCCTGTTTTGTTATAGACGTTTATCATCTGTTTTAAAACAGGCACTTTTGAATCTATTATATCGTCGCTTAATACTATTGCGAACGGTTCGTTTATAATTGGTTCAGCCCTCAAAATTGCGTGACCTAAGCCCAATGGATTTTTTTGTCTTATGTAAATATATGTTGCGCTGTCGGAAAGTCTGTCCACCGATTTTATTAGATCTTCTTTTCCTTTAGATTTTAAAAGCGATTCAAGTTCGTAGGAATGATCAAAATAATCTGCTACGGATCTATTGCCCCTTCCTGTAATCATGATAATCTTTTCAATTTCACTATCTATTGCTTCTGCAACGCCGTAATGAATAAGCGGTTTATCTATGAGAGTCAGCATAGCTTTCGGAATAGATTTTGTGGCAGGTAAAAATCGTGTCCCAAAACCTCCAACGGGGAAAACAGCCCTCGTTATCTTTTTAAATACCAATTTAACCCTCCTTTAGCACTTTTATAAATAAGCTAAATCGCATGGCATCATTTATATTATTTCTTGACGCTTGTGATGCAGCTTCTATGAGTGTTGTATCTTCTTTTTACTATAGATTTTTCTGAACAACTTATTGACGGGTCTTCCTATAACCGGTGATATTGATACAATAGATGACGCTTTTCCTTTACTCAACACATCTTCTGCAAATCCTACTGACAGCGCAAGATAGCTATAAAGTTTATTTTCACTGAAAAGAAACGCCTCTTTTGTTAAATGCTTATGAGTAGGAAAAAGTAACGCACTCTCTTTAAATATAAATTTTGATGTTTCAAACGAAAACAGAGTATTGCAGATAGTACATTTCAACAGTTTATCAAGATCATAATGCAAGTTGCGCAAAGTAAACTTTACCTGTTTTGAATATTTCGCAGAGAGCATCATATCCGCCTTTATTTCTATAATGCTGTGCATTGCCGAAGATAACAGCCGATTCTCAACTTTTGGATTTATATAATATCGGTGAATGGCAACATCAGCCGCAAGGTGGGAAAGATAACCTAAAGCAAAAACCTTTTTTCGATCGCTATCGGCCTTTTCCATAATATTAAAAGCTGTATTCCAGTTATGACTATGATAGTCAGGATTACAATATTTTTTGCCTATTGTGAGGTCGGGAGCTATATTTCCATATAAAAACGCATCTAAGTTAGAAAAGATCAGTGCCGACATGTTGAGCATATTAGAAGAATCTTCGATTAAACTATTAGCTACAAACATATGTGCAGCACTTCCCCACGCAGCTGCATTATGGGGGAACATAGCCAGCATGATTATCATTGTAATTATAGTTATTATCACACTCATCATGATAGGTGGAATTGTTTTTTTATCAACTTACCATATAGGATGCAGACATCTGAAAATCATACTGAAATTTCTTCAGTTTTTGATATGGCAAGAGTGTCTATTTCTATCGTCATTAGTTTTAAACTCTTTTTTATATCGTAAAGATTGGTTAAGATGCCGGATCTTACATCTTTGGTTATACCAATAAGATTGTTGAACAAATCAGTGTAATAGTCGATACCCTCATCAAGATTTTTGGCAAAAACCATCAGATATTTTTTTTGTTTATCTGTTATGAAAGCATTACTCGCATTTATCTTATTTTTTAAAAAATCAATGTAATAATCCAACTCTTTTATAAACATATTAGGACGATCGCTTCTGTCAATAACATCGGATCTTCCGTAAATATGATTTATCATCTCTTTTAAGCTTATGATCTTGGAGAAATATGCCATATCAGGTCCTGGGCAAACGGACACTCCTTCTTGGTCAACCTTTTCGTTCAGGTTGTTTGCCATTAGTGCGGGTTTACTCAATCCGGTACAAAGGCAAGCTTTTTGGACTATTTCTTTATATTTTATTTGATATTCATTTTTGGATATTGTTTTATGATCTAAATCTTCTTTTATCTCTTCTATTTTTAGCTTTTGATATTGAGACGAAGCCGTACAAATAGGCTTTTCGGTAAACTCTTTATTGGCGATAAGGAACTTTTTAGGGCAGAGACTGCCAGGTTTTCCCTTTTCGACCAAAGATAGTTGTTCGAGATCTTTCGTATTGTTTTTAAGACTATTGAATAGGACGCCCAGAGGTGATATGCTGCTTAAATACAGATCATTTTCCTCTGCTTTCAGGAGCTTGTTTCTCGTAATTTTATCAAGGTTAGTGACTTCGGGAACTAAAAGAAAAGGTGTGCCCCATCCTACCGAATCTACATGGTAATGATCAAGCAGAAACTGATGTTCAGGGGCTGTTCCAACTCCGCCCTGAGCACTGATTTTTAACGGTAATATTGTCTTGGGTATAAGCCGTTTCTTTTTAGATAACGACTGTTTGAGGATTTCAAAGAGTGACTGCGCAAGTTCTTCTCGTTTATCACTAAATTTAGATAGTATCGGACCTAAAAGATATCCGTCGGTTGCAAAAGCATGACCGCCGCAATTTAAGCCTGATTCAACCCTATATTCTGAAACCCATAGCCCTTTTTTTGCAAGAAATTTTCCTTGAATAAAAGCCGATCTATAATCACTAACTTTAAGTACAATTTTCTTTTTTATCTTTCCGTTCTCATCCGGATAAAAATCTTCAAATTGTCCGGCATAACCGTACAAAGTTGGATTTATTCCGGCAGAAAGGATTATCGAAGATTCCAGAGTGCTGTTTGCATATCCTCTAAGCGCAGCATGGGCATCCTTGTATTCAAAAGGTAATTTTTCGCCTTTAAAATAGTTTTGTTTATCAAGCTTGGTCATAATATTTACATCAATACTGCCCATTGATAAATTATTCTTCATCCAGCTGCCAAGTTCCTCGCTGCCGGAGCATTTTTTTGTTTCGGTTTTAAATCTTTGTTTTAGATCTGAATCATCAGGCAGCATATTGAAATATTCTTTTATCTCACCACCTGCGCCAACAGCAGAATCTTTTAATTTTTTAAATTTCATTTTTGATAAGTCATTGATTAAATTTAAGTAAGCCGTGATTCTTTCAGCTCTAAAATCTTTGCTGCGTTTGGTAATTGCATGATAAGAAAGTTTAAATTTATCACAATACATCTTTCTTAATCTCTCAAGGAGCATATCATCACCTATGGAAACGACAGAATCAATTCCATACATAGAAACTTTTAATGGGGTATCAACTGAAAATCCGGTCCCCATTACAGGGATATGAAACGAATGCGTTTTAATCATATTTTAATCCTTTCCTTTTTATATACTATTTTTATTAGTTTAGAGCGTTTATGCCGAGATCTCAAATTTGCCATTTTTAATGCCTCAGGTTAATTTGCTGCTATAAGAGGGATGTTTGTTAATCGCCATATTTTTTCTAAAGATTGCCTATTAAGATAATTGCATAATATTCGTTTTTAATAAAACCTCTGTTACGATGTGCTATTTCTGTTTAAATTCAATCAATTTATCTAATATCGTTTTTTTATAGTTCACATAATATGTATAAGCTATAGGGCGCTTACAGTCAAGATAATTTTAGAAAAATAAACAAATTATCGTATTGCTATGTTGTTTTATTATGCAGTGGTCTCATTATGAGACCGGCGGATTTTATCGTTGACAAAATCATTGTTCGGAATATATTCCATAAGGTATGAGAAATTATAAAAAAATAATAAAAAATATCATAGTTTGAATTTTAAATCGTTTTTTATGCGGTTAGAAGTTGACGCTGATTAATAAAGGACAGACATGTTTAAAACTATTTCACCTCTAATCGCTGTTATTGCGTTTAGATTTTTTGGTCTTTTTGTAGTACTTCCGATGCTTTCGCTTTATGCTTTGAATATGCAGCATGAAACGACTTTTCTCGTTGGTGTTGTGATAGGCAGTTATGCATTAACTCAATCGTTTCTTCAGATACCATTTGGCATAATGAGCGATAAAATTGGCCGCAAGACTGTTCTTGTTATAGGTCTTATCATTTTCGGCATAGGTTCTGTGATATGCGCCATTAGTACCGATATTTATATACTGATTTTCGGTAGGCTGCTTCAGGGGGCAGGCGCTATAGGATCAGTTGTTGTGGCCGCGATTGCAGATGTAGTGAAAGAGGAGCAGCGGGCACATGCCATGGCTCTTACCGGAGGCACTATTGCAATGAGTTTCGCAGCTGCGATGATAATAGGTCCGGTTTTAGGTGCTTACTGGGGAGTGGGAAAGCTATTTTGGAGTGTGGCGCTGCTTACGGTGGCTGTAATAGCAATACTTCTTATTAAGGTTAAGGATTTTCCAAAAATTGTTCACACTTATACTGAAAAGGATATGAAACTAATCAATGTGTTCAAAGATAAAAATCTTGTTCAGATGTATGTAACCTTTCTTTTTCATGAATCGGTTATGACAGCTGCCTTTTTGATGATTCCTATCGTTATGACAAAAACATTTGCATGGCAGGATACAAAACTTTGGATAGTTTATGCTATTGCAACATTTTTTGGAATCCTGGCAATGGCACCAGCTGTAATATTAGGCGAGAAGTACAATAAGGGTAAACAGGTTTTTATTGTTTCCATTATAATTATTGCTGCTGGGTTTATTTTGATGGGTTATAGCAATAAAGTCTGGCTTTTTATAACCGGAGTAGTCCTATTTTTTATAGGTTTCAGCATGTTTGAGCCGCTTTTGCAAAGTTTTGTGGCAAAGTTTGCAAAAGTGTATCAGAGAGGAGCGGCACTTGGCGCTTCTAACACTTTTGCCTATACCGGTTCGTTTCTCGGTGGAATTACAAGCGGTTATTTGATGCACATAGAAGGTAGAGCCAGTGTTGCGGTATTTGTAATAATAATTGCTGCTTTTTGGATTTTATGGGTTTTGAGAATGAATAATCCTGGATTTAGATCCAGCATATATTTACCGATAGAGAGATATGATAGAGCTAAGCTGCCGCTTCTTGGGAATGCAAAAGGGATAATTGAATATTATATAAATGAAACTGAGAAAGTAATAATAGTTAAATACGAACAAGCGTTTGTGAATGAGAAGAGTATTAAACATATATTGTTGAGGTAGCAGATTGTGACATGCGAGAAATTTCACAATCAAGTTTTCACAACAGAAAATCGGCGGTTGTATCATCTGTTTTCAGTATATAGCGGCAGACAAGGTATCTTTTCCAACGAGCTGTTTATTTCAAATTCGGATTTACCGGAGAGCTTGAGAATTGGCGATAAATCAATCTCTTGCGTAGATAATGAAAAAGGTCGCGGATTATACTTTGCTATGAAAGTATGATAAACTATTTTTTGTAGAAGGGACTAAATTAATACAAGTTTTGTTTTTTATTAGTTACGATAAAAAAACAAAAAATATGTAATGCATGGAGGAATTATGGATGTAATGGAAGCGATCGAAAAACGAAAATCAAATAGAGGATTTCTTAAAAAACCTGTTGCAAAAGAGACGATAGTTAAGATATTGGATATGGCAAGGCTGGCTCCATCCAGTCATAATATGCAGCCTTGGGAAGTTATTGTCGTAAGCGGAAAAATACTTGAGAGCCTAAAGAATGCCTTATTGGATGCGCTTCACAGTAGAGAACATCGTCATTTTGACTATAACTATATGGCTAAAGAACTGCCTGGTAGATTAAAAACAAAGTCAGATGCCTGTAACAAGATAGTTTTTGATTATAGAAAAATTGATCCCAAAAATTGGACTCAATTAGCACCGCACCTTGAGGAAAATCTACGGTTTTTTGATGCACCTGTTGAAATAATTATATTAACGGAAAAAAATATCGGCGAAGGTGCTTTTATTGATATAGGTGCTTTTTCTCAAAATATCTATCTTGCAAGTTTGGCACTTGGACTTGCGACAGCTCCTCAAATTTCGGTGTCGCAATACGCTCAGATTACTCGTTCACTGTTAGATATATCAAGCTCAAAACTTATACTTTTTGGAATTGCACTTGGATATCCTGATGAGTCTGCATTTTTAAACAAGATGCCGAGAATGCCGAGAATGCAGGTGGATGAATTTTCAACATTTATTGAATAATTTCAAAAAATTACTTGACAAACGGAAGATAGTGTATATATTTCTACTTTGTTCAAAGATAAATAAACTTTTTGGAGGAGGGTCGCTTTGATGCTCCTCCAACCCCCTTTTTTTCGGCTCTTCAGGCAAATATGTAGAAAAGCAGAATGTTAAATAGTGATTCGTGAATAGTTGGCACAAGAGAAGAGAGATTGCTTCGCAGAATTCAGGAATCAGGGTTCAGGATCTATGATTTAGTAAGAAGCTTTATCCTAATCCCTAAATCCTCTTTCCCTTCCGTCACTGCGAGGAGCAGAGCGACGCGGCAGTCTCATATTTCACTGGTAGTCACGGCAGAGATTGTTTTGTTGTTCCTCCTCGCTAATGGCAGAAGGAAGTGTTAAAGTTTGTAAATTAGAATAGGATCTGCCAATTATAAGATGCGACGAAGTTTATGCATGAAAACTAACAAAAAAGTTTTTCTTTTTTGTTGACCGCTATGATTTACTCTTTCAATTGTGTTATTATATAGAAAAATATTTGGCTGAGTCTATCTGCTTAATACCGATAATGCCGCCATTCTTATACCGAAGAGCTTTGATAGAATATTTTGAGAAAGATCTTTTTATATCGCTCATTATGGTGGGATAGCTGATTTTATCCGCATCGGTGTAACGATTTATGATGATAGTTTGAGCTGAGATTTCAAGCTCTTTTAATTGTTCCAGAGCTCTTGTTGTCTCGGCATAAGAAAGTTTATCAATATTCATTACAATTATTATCGAAGAAAGCTTCGGATTTGAAAAACGATCGTAAATTATTGCATTTTCTTCTTTTATTTTTTTAAGTTCGCCATAAGCATCATCTGCGTAATTTTTTCTTTTTGACGATTTATCCTCAAAAACAGGTGACACATTTTCTATTGATTCTCGCATATCAATTATTTTTTTTCTGGCTTTCAATAGCTTATCTAACCATACGCGGTTTATAACGGGAAGCGCCATAATTCGTAATGCAAGACCGGTAGGCGGAAGGTCTATAATAACATTATCGTAGATATCTATATTGACAAGTCTCCATATCTCTCTTAGAAGTGCATCTTCTTCAACGCCGGGTGAAAACTTTAGAACATTTAAAGAACCTTCAAGATTAAATGCGGAAAGATATTTATATTTTCTTTTGATTTTGATAGTTATTTGTTTTAGATATTCGTTGACTACTTTCTTGTAATCGATTTCGCATGCGTCAAGATTTTCAGCAATGCTTATTGGTTTGTGCCCCAATTTGATATCAAAAACGTCGCCAAGATTATGTGCAGGATCAGCTGATGCGACTAAAACCTTAGATTTTTTAGACAATTTTAGGGCGTTTATTGCTGCGTTTGTTGTTTTGCCTACGCCACCCTTACCTAAGAAAAAATATATCATCCCATAAGCATTCCGGCAAGATCGCCGAATATGTCATCCATAGATGCATCTCTGATTCTCAAGCGTTTTATATCATTTTCCATAAATGGAAGCAATCTGAGCGTTATTCCGGCCGGTGGAGCCGGAAGCCCCACCAAAAAACCGAACAGTATAAGTGCAAATCCAGCTTCTCTTTCGGCAAGAACAAAGCTTAAATCATCCGTAGCTCTGCTGTATGCCAACGATGAAAGAAATTTTAGGATTGCTTTAAGCTGCATCCGCTGCAATTTTAGGAGGTTTTTTTAACGCTTTTAAAAACGAATACATTAATACGCCGTTTAAGACCAACATAACAACTACTGCCAAAGAAATAATCCATCCCTGTGCGGCAGATTTTTGTAAAAATACCGGAATGACGGTAAACAGGTACCAGATGAGTGCAAGCGTAAGTGTAATCCATAAAAAGAAAGCAGGGGCAACTACGGCAATTTTATATCCCGTTGTTGCGTTTAATTCCTTTATAGTCCAAAGAGCTACAGTCAAAAGAGCTATACTTGCCAAAGTTTGATTTGCTCCTCCAAAGGCAGGCCAGATGACTTTCCATGCTCCGCCCCATGCGAGCCATATTCCTATAGCTGCAGTTGGCAGGGATCCAATCCATTTACTTGTTATAAAATCATGAAACGATCCCTCTTTCATTGGTGCCCACAGTTCAGCCCATGTAAATCGTCCAAGTCTGTTGCAGGTATCAAGCGTAGTCATAGCAAATGCCGCAACCCATAAACCGGCAAAAACTTCCATTGCATGAACAGGCAAACCTAAACCGGCTTTTGCTGCCAGACCATACGATTTTGTAAATATTCCGACAGGTCCGCCGGCGAAATGCAGAACACCTGTATAATGAGCTCCGAAACTCGCTGCGGATGATAACAGTGCATTTGCATGTTTGCCTAAAACGGTCAAACCGAATGCGGCTATTGAACCAACAACTATTGTTGAAAGAAAACCTTCTGTAAGCATTGCGCCTGCTCCAATCAATGATCCGCTTGATTCTTTGTCAAGCTGTTTGGAACTGGTGCCCGATGAAACCAATGAATGAAATCCGGATAATGATCCGCATGCAATTATGAGTGGAATAACCGGCCAGAACGGGCTTGGTTTGCCGGCAACAACAGCTGCGTTCCAAGTAGTAAATCCAGGTGTAAGAAGCTGTCCGCCGCCTGAAAAGCCAATAACAAGAAGTGCTAATCCGCCGACGGCAAGACCGAAGTATAATATATATGAATTCAAATAGTCTCTCGGCTGCATGAGGATCCAAACAGGCATAGCGGCTGCTATAACAATATAGACTAAAACAGCTATCATCCATGTATGAAAAGATGCATGGATAGGATATACAAGACCAATCCAGATTGACAAGATTATTAAAATCAAGCCTATAACCGTAGCAAGAGCAAAATTAATTTTTGCTTTATAAGTCAACAAACCGAAGATGATAGCGGCTACAATAAACAGAATGAAAGCTGTAGGAACAGCAGGTTCTTTAACAAATATTATGCCCATTACAGCACCGAATGCCGCAACAATCAGTATCAGCGTTACAAAAATAAACCAGCTGAATAGATATCCTGTGCCTTTGCTGGTAAGCTCTCCGGCAATCCATGCGATCGATTTGCCTTTCTTTCTTACCGATGCCATCAATGAAAGATAATCATGCACCATTCCGATAAATACATTACCGAACCATATCCATAAAATAGCCGGAATCCAACCCCACGCGAGTGCGATCGCAGGTCCTATAATCGGAGCTGCACCCGCTATTGAAGCAAAATGGTGACCAAATAAAACCCATTTGTTAGTTGGCACATAATCAATATTATCATTAAAAACTACTGCCGGAGTTTTTTTCGAGTCATCAACTTTAACTAAATTCTTGGATATCTTTTTGCCGTAAATCCAATATGCGGCAAAATAGATAATCAAAGCCAAAATAATCAGAAATGCTGTATTCATACTCACCTCCTAAAATTAATATTTTTTTCACGATTTTGTCTTGCAATCAATTTTACTTAAAAAAATTGACCCCTTAAATCAATTCGGACACCCTCCTTAATCTTGATAATTAAAAAAACAGATTAGTTATGAAATTTTTGTTGTCAAGCCATAATAAACTTTTTATTAACTGTCTATCTTTAAATCGCTTCAGCTATCAAGAGCAGATATGGAAATTCTCACGATAATGAGACTACAGGGCACATTCTATAATTTTATTGCTTTTCTGCAGACTTGATATATGATTGCCGAATGTTGCACAGAGAGTTGTATTTTATAGGTATAGTTTTGTTAGCGGGAGTTGCGTCACTTGGATTCTTTTGGGGAAGAAAAAAAAATCTCAGCTTAGCACGCAGAATTAGCAAAATTACCGAAGAATTTTTAAAACCGGTTGATCAAACTTATATATGGATTGGCGGAGAGATCGGTTATAAAGCAAGCTACATCCTTAAAGATAGTTTTACTAAGAAATGCCGCACTATGCTGAATCTTCTTCCAAGACAATCGCCTTTCTGGATTCCGGTATCATTACTTTTGACAAGATACGACAGATTTTTTATGAGCTATATATTAGAAAAGCAGCTTCCATGCGAAATGTATTTGCGTAAAAAGGGAACTTGGGGTTTTGACAAAAAAAAATATGGAAATTCATTTAAAAAAGATAAGATTATCGTAAATGATATCACATATATAATACACAGAAAAGGTAACTGTTCCAAAGTGGATAAGGAAGTCGTAAAGTTCTTGAAATTCTTGAAACATAGTAAGTCGGTGAAAAGCTGCCGTATTTACAACGATGGTAAAAAAACCATAACCGAATTAATTATTACGCCAAAAATAAATAGTTTGGAATCATATCTGAAGAGTTTTTCTGAATTTTGTAAGAGTTTAAACTAATATTTCTCGTTATAGTACTTAAGGGGGCAGCTATATTATGAAAGAAATAACTATTAGAACAAAACATCAACCTTGCGAACTATGCGGATGGACAACGGTTTTTTTTACTGTAACAAAAGCGTTTAAACGGATTAAAGGTGTGGAAAACGTAGATGCAAGTTATGAAGATTCGGCATGGACTATTCGATACGATGGCGATGATCAAACAAAAAAGCGCATTGATAAGGTAATTGATGATTTGGGATTCGCATCACAGTAAGATTCAAGATTATTTTATAAATTAATATCTAATCTTTTTGAATAAATCCGCCTTGCATCTAATATTTTCTCTATGCTGAGAGCCGTGTTAGATGCGTAAGGTCAGGTAATAATAATTGCGTGCAATTTTAGTGGAATATTGCCTGTATTTTTAATACTGTGGCTTGCACCATTGCCGGTAATCACCACATCTCCCGATTTAACACATTTTTTTACACCGTTATCCATGACAACGCCCGTTCCTTCCAAAATCGTATAATATTCTGTTTCCAAATCGTGCCGGTGTTCACCTACAGATGCGCCTGGCGGAAGGGTGACTTCCGAAAAGAGTCTGGCATTTTTCATAGATGCACCGTCAACAAAATGAACAAGAGTAACCGTTCCTTCTCCGCCCATCATTTTATCCCTTAGTTCAACCTTCATTTCTTTGCGACTAATAATCATAATTTGTACCTCCCTTAAAATAATCGATCTTACACATCTCTCAGCGGCAATATAAGTGTATGGCGTGAAAGGCAATCAAGCTGCTTTCCTTGCACTGACGCAAGTAATCATGCATTAATTGCAGCTCTCAGCGCATAGAAAAAAAATATCGGCAGGCGTTAGGTTTTGCCGATATAACTTGAGGTATGCCGACAAGAATCTGCTTTGCATCTAATATTTTCTCTATGCTAAAGGCTGCGTTAGATGCGTAAGGTCGGTTAATTATAAGTAAAGCTTCAGAAATATCAAGGATCATCGGATTACTTTATGCTGTTTTATTATACAGTGGTCTCACAGTGCAGCTTTACGGCTTAGTTATAATAAAAAGTACTTGACAACTTAAAAAATTAGATATAAATTGAATGAATCTCCATTCATTAAAGTTAGTCCACCGTTACAGAAAAATATAATTCTAATAAACAAAGAAAACAATACGGAGTAGGAGGATTAGATGATATTAGATTTATTAACAACTGAGGATAAAAACCTGGTAAAGAAAGTAAGAAATTTTGTTTCTGAGATTCCTAAACAGCTTATTTTGGATATGGATGAAGACAAGATCAAGTATCCTAAGGAATTTTTGCAGGAAGCAGGCAGAAGCGGTCTGCTTGGTTTACGTTTTGATCCAAAATGGGGCGGAAGGGGAGTATCATGGAAATCCGAGCTTCTTGCCCTTGAGGAGATTGGAGTATTGGGAACGGCATTAGGATGTTTATATGCACTTGTTTCGATTGTGGGTGAAGCTATAGATAAATTCGGCACAGAAGATCAAAAGGAAAAATATCTAAAACCTATGATTGCAGGTCGCATGGGTGCTGCCGAAGGGCTTACAGAACCTCGCGGCGGATCTGATTTTTTCGGTGCTGCAACTACAGCCAAAAGAGAAGGCAATACATTCTATCTTACAGGTCAAAAGCGTTTTGTTGTTGGCGCTGAGGGTGCAGATGTTATCTTGGTTTATGCTAAGATAGATGGAATAAGTGATCCTAAAAAGGCAATGACGGCTTTTTTAGTTGAGAGGACTCCCGATGTTAAAGTAGAGCATTTGTACGGACTTATGGGAACACGCGGAGGAGGCACCGGACGGCTTGTTTTTAATAAATTGCCCGTTCCGGTCGAAAATGTACTTGGCGGTGAAGCAGGAATAGGAAATGGAACCCGAGTATTTTATCAGATGATGATTCCGGAAAGATTGACCTCTGCCGGGGCAGCCGTTGGAATGGGCAGATCAGCGATTAAAATAGCAGCCGATTACGCTAATAAAAGAAAAGCATTTAAGGGAAAGATCAGATCGTATGAAGCGGTAAGTTTCAAAATAAGCAACAGCCTCACACTCTTAGATGCTTCAAGAGGTATAAATAGTATGGCAGCTTCGGCGGCAGATATGAATATATTGCCGGGAACAGTGAGAAGACTTGTTTCGGAAGCAAAAAAATTTTCAACTGATGCAGCGTGGAAAGTGGTTAATGATGCTATGCAGATTATGGGAGGCATAGGTTATACAAATATATATCCCATTGAGAGACTTTTGCGTGATACGCGTTTAATAACCATTTGGACCGGAACCAATGAAATTATGGATCTGGTTATTCAACACGAATTTTACAGAGAATTTCTATCTAATCCCAAGCAAGGTAGAGATGTTGAGGAAGATGCTGCCGGTGCCGAATTTAGCGATGAAAAGGTCTACGATGGTTAGCGGAATTTCCGACCCGTGCATTTGACTGGTTTGCAGGAAGAGTGTTAGGTATTTATAAAAGTATGGATGGCTTTGTGGGATATGAGGGCAATAATCTTGGAAAAGATTAACGAAATATTTGAAAATCAGAGGCAATTTTTTCTAAAAGACAAAACGAGAGAAATAGATTTTAGAAAAAAACAGCTTATCAAACTATTGAATCTGTTAAAAAAGAATGAAGATAAGCTCTATGAAGCGATTTATGCCGATTTTCGGAAATCATCATTTGAGACATACACCACAGAATTGGCGCTTATCTATCATGAGATAAAACTTGCCATAAAAAAACTGAAAAAATGGACGAAAATTAGACGTGTAAGAACAAATTTGGCGAATCTGCCTGCAAAAAGTTATATAATGGCTGAGCCTTATGGAAATTCCCTGATAATAGGAGCATGGAACTACCCTTACCTGCTTTCTCTGCATCCGGTTGTATCGGCAATTGCTGCCGGCAACACGGTAATTCTAAAACCAAGTGAATTATCTGAAAATAGCTCAAAGATTATGGCTCAATTAATCAACGACAGCTTCGATAAAGAATTTTTCTTTGTTCAGGAAGGAGATGCAGAAACAGCCGGAGCGCTGCTCAATATTCCGTTTGACAAACTGTTTTTTACCGGTGGAACTGCCGTGGGAAAGATTGTTATGAGATCGGCTGCAGAACATCTGTCTTCAGTTACACTTGAGCTTGGGGGAAAAAGTCCGGCAATTATTATGAAAGATGCGAATTTGAAGATGGCGGCAAAAAGAATAGCATGGGCAAAATTTTTGAACGCGGGGCAAACATGCATAGCCCCCGATTATCTGTTGGTTCACAAAGATATCAAAGAATCGCTGCTAAACCAAATTGTCAAAAACATAATCGAAAATCAAGGCAAAAATCCAAAAGAAAGTGATGCTTATACAAGAATTATCAATCAAAAACATTTCAAAAGAATAGTCTCTTTGATTGATACGAAAAAACTGTTTTACGGCGGCATCACGGATAAAAAAGAAAATTACATCTCTCCGACAATATTAAACAATGTTTCGTTCGACGACAAGGTTATGCAGGAGGAGATTTTTGGTCCCGTTTTGCCTGTAATTGAGTTTGAAGATCTCAACCTGATAATTGAGGTCATTAGAAAAAAACCGAAACCGCTGGCATTGTATCTTTTTACCGGCAGCGGCAAACTAAAAAATACAGTGCTAAAACGAATATCTTTCGGCGGCGGTTCAGTCAACGATGCGGTTGCATATATGTCAAATTCTAATCTTCCTTTTGGAGGAATAGGCAGCAGCGGCGTTGGAGCATATCATGGAAAATACGGCTTTGATGCTTTTACACACTACAAAGGTATGCTTTTTAAGACAAACTGGTTTGAACCGTTCATTAAATATCCTCCATACTCGAATTTTAAAAAGAAACTGATCGGCCTGTTTTTGGAATAAAAAGAGAATAAATTCAAATGTCGGTTTTTGAAAAAGCAAGGTATGGCGGGGTTACTTACGCAAAGTTAGGCATATCACCGGTAATAAATGCATCGGTATATCTATTTTTTATCAATAATATAATCATTGATTCGGCGCAGAACAATCAAAGAAAACATATAGAGTTTCTCGCAGAAAAACAGAAAACAAAATATTGTCTGCTGACACACTACCATGAGGATCATTCCGGTAATGCCGGACTGCTTCAAAAAACAAAAAATATAAAGGTTTTTGCTCACAAAGATTCAGTAAAATATTTGAAAGGCGGCTATAAATTATTACTTTATGAAAAGTTTATTTGGGGAACACCTAAACTATTTACGCCAAATTATATCTATAATCGATTTCTAAACATTGATAAACTAAAGTTTCAGATAATTGATACTCCGGGACACTCACACGATTCAGTATGTATTTTAGAGCTAAACAACGGATGGATTTTTACGGGTGATTTAATTATCTCAGCAAAACCAAAATATTTAAGAAAAGGTGAAAATTTCAATCTACAGATAAAAAGTCTTAAAAAATTGCTAAAATTAGATTTCAAGACGATCTTCTGTGCTCACAAAGGCGTCATATCTGAAAATCCTTACGAGTTCATTAAAAACAAGATAGAATACATGGAAACATTGAGATATAATACAATCAAACTATATAAAAACGGCTATTCTGCAAAACAGATCAGAAATAGGTTGCTGGGGAAGGATAGCATAATGGCGGTTGTCACATTTTATGATTTTTCCAAATTAAATATGGTGAAAGAGATAATAAGAGAAAATATCTAAAATTTCTTAGTAAAGAAGTCGCAAATCAACTCGGCTTTATAAAGATAAGTCTAAATGCAGCTGTGTTTTGATACCGTGCTTCTTAAAAGTTGATAGATAGTTGGACTACTTAATCTTCCAGCTGCATACGTCATTGGCACAAACCATTCCGGACATTACCGCAGCTTCAATTCCTCCACCCGGGAATGTTGAAGCGCTTGCCAAATATAAACCTTTTATCGGTGTTTTAAAGTAGGGTCTCTTTGTGTCAATTGACTGATCAAATGCATAAATTGCCCCTTCCGGCATAAATGTGTATCTTTCGAAAGTTTTCGGTGTTGCTGCGTCTTGAACAATTATATGCCCGCTTAGATCTGAAATTGATTTCTCCGCTTTTTTTATTAGTACCTCTGCGCACTCTTTTTTCTTTTGCGCGTAGTCTTGTGTTCCCCATTCTGGAAAATCACGGTAATTGGCACCCGTTAATATTGTAACGCTCGCTTTATCCTTCGGCGCTAAATTTGGATCAGCGTTTGAATTAATAACAATACTGTACCCCTCGTCCAAATTTTCGATGAGTGTTGGATAATTTGCCAAATTCATGTCGACCCCCAGAAATACTGCAAAGCAAGAGGGAGACATTTTTAAGCTTTTTATATATGCAGCAAATCCCTTATCTAAATTCTCATTTCCAACGAGTTTCAAAAATGTGATTTTAGCATTTGCATTTGCCACCACAATCTGACTTCTAAAAACCTTATCATTAATTCTTACTCCCTCAACTCCATTCTCTCCTACTAATATCTTATATGCTTTATGACGGACCAAAACCTTGCCGTAATGACTTTCGGTGACTTCCTTCAGGGTGTCTGCAAACCTTTGAGCTCCTCCTTTTGGGAAATATCCGCCGTGAATGTAATATGAAACTACTGCGGTAAGCGCACTGCTTGCCGCAGTTTTCTCAGCTTTTGTTCCCAGATACCCCAACAACGCACAAAGTAAACTCTTTAAATCCTCATTGGTGAAAAACTCGTCGAGCTTTTGCTTGAACGTTTTGCTCATCCAGTTATAAAAATGTGGATGTTCCTTCGGGTAATTAAGGAGCTTTTTCGCTCCAAAAACCTTAACGATTAGTTCAGCAGGCAGTGGAACACCATAAGATTCAGAATCTTTGTAACACTCATCATAAGCCTTTTTGGCATCATTAAAGAAAGCGCAAATATTTTCTTTTTCCTCTTGAAACATATCCGATAAAACTTTTATGAACTCTTCTAAGCTGCCGGCATCAATCTCAATGCCTTTGAAGATAATCTTCATTCTATTTTTTACGAAGAGGTTATCTTTTTTGCATCCGATCTCTTTAAGAAGATAGCTAATAGGACCCCTTTCCCGCAATCCGCTTATATTTTCTACACCGGTATTAAAGATAAAATTTTTTCTGCTAAAAGAAGAGCAATAACCCCCGACCTGATAATGCTGCTCTAAAACCAAAACCTTATAGCCCCTATTTGAAAGCAGAGCACTGCAGGCTAAGCCGGCAATACCTGAGCCAACGATGATGACATCGTATTCGTTTTCTTTCTTAGATTCTTTGGGATCTGCCTTAACGCTCCAGTCATATCTTTTGAATCCCTTTGAAGCAAAGTAAGCAGATGCCTTTGAAGGGAAAATAATTGAAAATATTATACCAAGAGCAATCAAAATGTTTGAGAAAATTGCGGTAAAAGGAACAAAAAATAGAAATACGGCTGCATTTGCCATGAATACTACTGCCCAGACTCCGGTGATTATGTTGTTGATAGTTAGAAATGATTTTTCCTTCCAGTAAATTTCCGGATAGTCTTTTTTTGAAACCTGAAGGGTGTAAGGTTGTTTAATGATTAGAGAAAACAGTGCCATAAGGAACAATACGGAATAACCGAGAAAACCGCTTTTCTCAACAAATATGTTCAGATTGAAGATAAATGTAACGGTAGCGGCTATGCTGAAATAGAGAAGAGAAGTAACATCCATCAGATTAAAATCTTTTTTGCGAATTTGAGGGATTATGAGAAGCAAAGAAACAGCCAGAGAGATAATGATTCCCCATGCTTCTCCCATGCTGCACAATGTCCAGTAGATGATCCATGGAACAAATGAAACGAATATATAAACCATACCGGGTATTTTTCTTTTATTACCTCCAGTATCCTCCATTTTTCACACTTCCTTTAAATTTCTCTGGCGCCATATAAAAATTGCGTATAACAAACAATTTGTCTATAAGCATCATCCTGCAAATCAATGATAATTATTTTCTCTTTGCATGCAATATCCTTAAGGGCACCTCTAAAAACCCTATACATTCTCAGAGTAGCTTAGTGGGGTAAGATTGTAAAAAATCTTTTGTAGAATAGTTGCCGGATCTTTTATCTCTTTGAATATCCTTTTTAAAAGATTTTTCAATTCTTATTTCAAGCATTTATGTTAGATGCCTAAATCCTCCGCAAGTTCTTTTGTGTTTTTATATATAGAATCGTTTCTATTATTTTCTAAATTTTCAATTCTTGAGCTTAGTTCATCAGTTATAGAAAGGTCGAAAGGAAACTTTTTTTCCATAGCAACCTTTGCCAAAAATATGTTAGTAGCATTACCAAAGCTCATGCCGAAAGCATCAAAAACTTTTTTAGCTTCTTTATAAAATTTATCATCAACTCGCACACTTGTCTGAATCCTCATTTTTCCTCCTCAAATACTCCATATGAAGTATTTAGCGGAACTTCCGCAGAAAAAGTAACAAAAAAAGCCTGCATTCCCTTATAGATACAGGCTTTATCGGCTTTTTACTTCTATTTTTTTCTTAGCTCACA
>VAPE01017980.1_pt1 | contig 26859 bp, 32 predicted proteins | sample 3393911 | NCBI WGS metagenome assembly VAPE01 (sample SAMN08290436, study PRJNA428436) | hydrothermal vent metagenome | isolation source: Deep-sea hydrothermal vent chimney | place: Atlantic Ocean: South-mid Altantic Ridge
AAAATTTGTTGGGCTAACCGGTTAGCTTGAAAATTTTTATTTCTTGAAGATTGCAGGTTATTTGGCTTCCCTGCGGGCAATATGAGCTTATCCCTATGCTTATGTTGAACTTCCTTAAATTAACCAGTTAGTTCTGCAGAAGTTCGCCTCGCCTATGGAAAAGCTGATAAAGCTGCGAATGTGCTTATTGTGCAGTGGTCTCATTATTAGCTGTTGCGGCAAAATTGCTCATTAAATTATCGGTGGGGATATAGAGGATTGCAAATCAGTCGGCAAGCGGCTTTGCGATTACTAAATATTTTCATCTCAGCTCTTTTGCTCCTGAGAATTCTTATTCACGAAATCCTGATTCTCTATCAGCGTTTTCTATTCGGAACCGCAAATTTTATTCCCTATTTGTACGATTCCGACTCAGTTTCATTGATTAGGTTTTATAACCCGGAGAAGTAAAATGTATTATTTTTATATGGCAACGGCATTAGCGATGTTTGTTTCTTTAATTTTAGACCGACAAAAAACTTTCAAGGCTGTTAAAATAGCGTTTAAGAAATTTGTAAATATTTTGCCGGCTTTTATAACTATGCTCATCTTTGTTTCGGTTATTCTTTTCCTTGTTCCGGATAAAGATATTTTGAAATACCTTGGGAGTAATAATAAATTTATTGGCGTAATTATTGCTTCCTTTTTTGGCTCAATAACACTAATGCCTGGTTTTATTGCGTTCCCGTTAAGCGGAATTTTATTAGCAAAGGGCGTTCCTTATATGGTTTTGTCGGCTTTTACAACAACTTTGATGATGGTAGGAGTTCTTACGTATCCTATAGAAAAAGAGTATTTTGGAACGAAAGTAACCGTAATAAGAAATGTAATCAGTTTTTTTATTGCCCTTATCGTGGCTTTGATGACAGGTATTTTCTTCGGAGAGATATTTTAATGAAACGAAATAGAACCATAAAAATATCGGTTTTATCTATTTATATTGCCTTTGTGCTATTTTCTTTCATAATTAATTTTGACCCTGGAAAGCAGATAGGCATAAATTTCATCACTTTTTCTGTAAGCATGATTAAAATATTGCCATGTGCCTTTATTTTGATAGGTCTATTTGAGGTATGGGTGAAACATGAAACTATTGAAAAACATTTTGGAAAGTCCTCAGGTATTAAGGGCTATATATTGGGTGTTTTGCTTGCGAGCACTACAGTTGGAGGATTATATGTATCTTTTCCAGTTGCATATTCTTTGCACAACAAAGGGGCAAAACTTAGCGTTATTTTCACATATATTGGAGCTTCGGCAGTTTGTAGAATTCCTATGATAACATTTGAAGTTTCTTTCATGGGCATAAAATTTACAATAATAAGATTGCTTGTCTCATTACCGCTGGTAATTATATCTTCAATTTTATTGGGTGATTATTTGGAAAAAAGAAAATATGAAATGAAGATAAAAAATTAATTTTCTTATTTTGACCTTACGCATTTAACGCAACCTCAGTGGTAATAGCAGCGTATGAGTGCAAGGCAGTGTAGTGAAGGAATAGCCGGTTCAAACTGCACTAACGAAGCAATCGTGCCCCTATAGCCGTTTTTGTAGTTTATCGCCAATAACTGTAAATGATAGTACCGTCATTAGTATTGCAATACCGGGAAAGAGGCTCAGCCACCATGCTATAGAAATAAAATCTTTTCCTTCGGAAAGAATCGATCCCCATGAGGCGGTTGGCGGTTCTACTCCAATGCCGAGAAAACTTAGTGAGGATTCTGTTAAAATTGCAATGCCAATACCTAATGTTGCGTTGACTATAACGGGCGCAAGACTGTTTGGTATGAGATGATAAATTAGAATTTTCATCTCTTTTTGACCCATCAGCCGGCTTGACAGTATAAACTCAGCTTTTTTAAGCCGCATAATTTCAGCTCTTACCATTCTTGCTACTCCCATCCAGCTTGTAAGTCCTATTACAATCATGATGTTTATTATTCCCGGACCTACATAGCTTATTATTGCAAGTATGAGAAAAAACACAGGAAATGCCAGGAAAACATCTGCCAAACGCATGATAAGAGCATCTATCAGTCCGCCTTTGAGTCCTGCAATTCCGCCAAGCAGCACACCGATGATAGTTGATATGCCGACAGCTATGATTCCTACTTCTATTGACACTCTGCTTCCGTATATCATTCTTGAAAGCAAATCGCGTCCAAGCCGGTCTGTTCCGAGAAGATGGACTGACGATGGTGGAGCCAATACCGCTTTGTGTATTTGATAAGGATTATACGGAGCCGCAACAGGTGCTAAGATCGCCATTGATATAACTATCAATATAAATACGATGGATAGCTTGAACGATAAGCTGTTTTTTTTCAAATTATGCAGTAAAGCGTTCCTTTTTCATGCGACTTTACTTCATAGAGAGCTTTATCCACCCTTTTAAGAACCGATTCCATATTGTCTTCTTTTGATACGGAAGTCATTCCGCAGGAACATGTTATGCTAAATAGATTGTCTTTATATCTGTACTGCGTTTTAGATATTTTATTCAATATTTTATTGCCTACGATAGTTGCCTGCTCGCTATTGGTTTCAGGCAAAATAATAATAAATTCATCGCCTCCATAGCGAAATACGCTATCGGTAGATCGCATATTCGTTTTAAATATATTTGCAGCCGATTGCAGCACTCTGTCACCCACTGTATGACCGTAGTTGTCGTTGACCTGCTTAAAATCGTCTAAGTCCAGCATGAGAATTGAGAGTTTGATATTGTACCGTTTAACTCTTTCCATCTCTTTAATCATAGCTTCCTCAAGCAGATTTCTCATGCCGATTCCGGTGAGATGGTCATTAAAACCTACGACCAGCATTTTATCAAAGAGTTTTGCTTCATATGAGAGTATGTCATTTGATGTTTTCATCTGCTCCCGGAGCAATTTATTGGCATCTCTTATAATTTCTATCTCGTTGATAATTCTTGATGCCGTATTTTTGCTAACATCTAAATTAACAACGCTTGATAATTTTCTTTCGCTATTTGAAACCTTTTCCGAATGGTCACTTATCACACTTATTGCATCATCTATAACGTTTTTTATATTTTCTGTTTCTCGTTTGAGTTTTTTGGCATATATTTTAGCCTTGATATGATCGGCGTATAGCTGATAATCAGCCGCTCCCTCTTCTTTGTAAAGCTGTTTAAAATAGAATTCATATACATCCGGCATCGGCAGCTCACCGGTTTTGAAAATTTTTTCCATAGCTCTTTTTGATATCTGTCTTATTAATTCATCGTTCTCGTTTTTCATTTACCCCTTCTAAAAATACGATTTCACCGGAAATAACCTTTTTTTCTTTATAAGTATCCATTACTATAAGATAACCGTTTTCATCTATATCTTTTGCATATCCGCTTATTTTAGTGCCGGAATCATCAATTAGTATCTTTTTGCCGATTGTGTTGTTGTTTGATTTCCAGTATGATAATAGGGAGCTGTGATTATTGGTAATATTATCAAGCTGTTTATCAAGCTCGCCGGTCAGCAGGCTCACTAATTCTATGGGATTTATATAACTTCCGTTTTCTGATAATGATCCGTAATTTTCGTTCTCTTTGAGGTCAAGTCCGATTCCAATTGCAATGTATGTTATACTGTTTCCTTCTGTCTCACTTTCTATCAAAATACCGCATAATTTTTTAGCATTGTAATAAATGTCATTTGGCCATTTGATTTTTGTATCTATCTTATATCTTTCCTTAAGCAGTTTGTGCACTGCTGCACATGCGGCAATATTAATCAGCGGCAGCGATCTTATCAATAATAGATTTGGTTTGACGGCAACACTCATATAGATACCCGAATCAGTTGGTGAAAACCATTTATTTCCATGTCGTCCTCTGCCTGCTGTCTGTTCTCTTGCCAATGCAATGACCCTGCTGCCGTTTTTATAACAATTTCTTGCTGTATCCATAGTTGAGCTGACTTTTTTTTGAAATAGTATGGTGTTGGGAAGCCATTTTGTTTTTTTAATATCATATCCTGACGGCCACAAGCGGGTTGGATGATCTGACAATCTATATCCTAATTTAGGGACAGCTTCTATCTCGTAGCCTTCATTAATCAAATTTTTTACCCTTTTCCACACAGCAACAGATGAAATTCCGAGAATTTCTGCCATTTTCTTTCCCGAATAAAATTTCCCCAAGTTTTTAAACAAAATATCAATAATTGATTCTTTCATAAGGTCATACATAGTAGCATAAAAAATCTTTTATTTCAAATGTAGAGTAACCTTGTCTTGTTTTTATAGAAATGCAAGAGCATTATCACTTGAACTTCTAAGTTTTTTTGTGTAAGCTAAAGGGCACCTCTAAATTATTAATTCAAAGTGATATTTTAATTAGTTGGAGCAGAATTAAGATAGTGGTCATGAACAGAAAAAAAACGATTCAGATTCTCTTGTCTTAATGAACTATGCATATATTTATAAATAAGCATCTTTTATAGCTGCGGAAGGATTTAAATGAGCGAAAATCGATTTTTGGAAGACTTTTTAGTTGGTGAAATTTTTACAACCGGAGGCGTTACAATAACTGAAGGTGAAATCATTCATTTTGCCTTACAGTATGATCCGCAGCCGTTTCATTTGGATATAACCGCAGGACTAAAATCTCCATACAAAGGTTTAATAGCAAGCGGTTTTTTTACTGCGGCTATCTGTTTTAGGATGTTTATTCAGATGGGTATTTTTTCTGTCTGCAGCATTGGTTCTCCCGGTGTGGATGAACTTAGATGGCTGACTCCGGTTCGTCCCGGAGACACTTTAAAAACAGAAACGAGGATTCTTGAGATTAGACCATCGGCATCTAAGCCTGACAGAGGAATATTGAGGATGAAATATGTAGGAACTAATCAGAATGGAACAAGTGTCGTATCTTTTATAGTAAACCATTTGCTCAGGCGAGGTAATAAATAGATCTATATAATATTTTCTCGTTATGCCGAGGGCTGTATTAGGTGCGTAATGTCAGTTATTGAGAACAATATGATATAACTCACAATTAGCGTAAAATATAAAAAAATAATAATAAAACTGCCAATTGAGAGTTGAAAACAGATTTTAAACTGTTATAATGGCATTTCTGTAGTAATTTTAATTAATTAGGGATAGAGGTGTATATGAGATATTACGAAACATTAGTTGTGCTGAAATATGACATATCCGATGATATGAAAAATGAGATAGTCTCCAAAATCGAATCGGTGATGAAAAAAGATGATGGAGAGATACTTAAAGCTGAAGATTGGGGCAAAACCGGTCTTGCCTACAAAATCGATAGAGACGAATATGGAATATATAAGTTGTGGCATTTTTTAGGCAGCGAGACTGCGCCTGATGAGCTTGACAAATATTGTAGAATAGCCGATGGAATAATTCGTTTCCAAACTATACAGATGTATAAAAAGGATATAGATTCCTATACAAAACCTGCAGCAGAAGATACGAAAGAAACGGCAGATGTTTCGGAAGCTGCCGAAACAGACAAAGATAGTTAAACATATTGGTATCAACAATGAGTAATAAATATGGCTGCATTTAACAAAATAATTTTAGTGGGCAATTTGACACGGGATCCGGAGTTAAGATATCTTCCTTCAGGTGCTGCAGTAGCCAAACTGGGATTGGCTGTAAACAACAGTTATAAAAATAAAGATGGAAATACAGTTGATGATACACTGTTTATTGATATAGATGTATTTGGAAGACAAGCGGAAACCGTTCATCAATATATGAAAAAAGGAAGCAGCGTTCTTGTAGAAGGAAGACTGCGGTATAGAACATGGACAGGAAATGACGAAGTAAAGCATTACAAGCATGATGTTGCAGCTCAGCGGGTTGTTTTTATGGGTAGTGCGGCGGCCGTATCAAACAAAAATATCAAATCAGCCAATGAGAATAGGGATAATAGTCCTGAAGAGGAAGACGATATACCGTTTTAACAGTAAAAAAGAGGATAATGGAGTATAAATGAGAAGAGAAAAGAAGTATAAATCGGGTGGCGGGAACAAGTTTTTTGTTAGAAAGAGATTTTGCTATTTTTGCACAAACCATATTGACGAGATAGATTATAAAGATACATCTATGCTCAGGCATTATCTCAGTGAACGATTTAAGATTTTACCGAGAAGAAATTCAGGAAATTGTGCTAAGCATCAGAGAAAACTTGCTGCATCGATAAAACGAGCAAGGAACATGGCCCTATTGCCGTTTACAATTCATTCTCATTAGGAGGATAGATGCAGATTCTTTTATTGGATGATGTTGAAAATGTTGGGAGAATTGGAGAAGTTAAGACCGTTGCGAATGGATATGCGAATAACTTTCTTATACCCAAAGGTTTAGCCATAAGGGCGACAAAAGCAAACAAAAAAATTGTAGAACAGGAACAGCGGCAGGCTGAGAAAAAGTATAAGAAGCGAGTAGATAACTCTAACGATAAAAAAACGCAGCTCGAATCTCTAAAGCTTGAAATAGCACGAAAAGCAGGAAAATCGGGTAAACTTTTCGGATCTATTACAAATAGTGATATCAAGGACATGATTGCTCAGAAAGGTTATGATATTGATAAAAAAAAGATTGTTGTATCAAAAGCAATTAAGTCTATAGGAGAATATACTATTGCTGTAAAAATTTATGGAGGTATTAGGGCAGAGATACCATTGACTGTCACATATGACACAGAAAGAAGCCTTTAGCCGAATTCTTCCATCCAATATTGAGGCTGAGAAAGCACTCCTCGCTTCAATATTGGGATCACCTGATGCTATGTACGAGGCATTCTCCAAATTATCGGCAAGTGATTTTTATCAGCCGAGCCATCAGGTTATGTATGAGGCAATGATAAATCTAAACAAGGTTGGAAAGCCTGTTGATCTGATTACACTTTCAGAAAAACTTTTAAATGAAAACAAAATAGGCATAGCCGGCGGTATAGGCTATGTTGCCGAAATATCTAATTTTATTTCAACTCCGTCAATTGCCGAAAACTATATCGAAATAATCAAAGAAAAATCTATCTTAAGACAAATTATATGGTTGTCTAATGAAACTGCAGCGGAAGGTTTTGACCAGAAATTATCATCGGAAGAACTTCTTGCTAAAGCAGAGCAGGGCATGTTTAATATTGCTTCGTACAAAATGAAAACGGAACTTACTCCGGTATCTAACTTTGTAGATGAACTTGCCGATGAGATGGAAACCCTTCATGCTTCAAAAGGTAAAAATATAGCAGGTATTTCCACAGGTTTTGCTAAGCTTGATACGCTGACAAGTGGTTTTCAGAAAGGTGATTTGATAATTATAGCAGGAAGACCAGGAATGGGGAAAACTGCATTTTCACTGAATATTGCTCAAAATGTATCATTGGATCAAGGGATAAATGTAGCATTTTTTTCGCTTGAGATGACCAAAAAGCAGCTTGCTTCAAGAATTATATCAAGGATAGGCAGGGTTGATGGTTATATGATGAGAACAGGCAAATTTGACGATGATCAATGGTCTGACATAACAACTGCCATAGACAAGCTTTCAAGTGCCAAGTTGTATATAGATGATACTCCTACACTTTCTACCATGCAGATAGCGGCAAAATGCAGAAAAGCAAAATTAAAGTATGGACTTGACCTTGTTATTATAGACTACCTTCAGCTGATCAATATGAGAGAAAGGGAAAGGAAAGATCTTGAAGTTTCAGAGACCACAAGATCGCTTAAAATTTTGGCAAAAGAACTTGATCTGCCTGTCATTCTTCTTTCACAGCTTAATAGATCATTGGAATCAAGAGATAACAAACGGCCTCATCTCGCAGATTTGAGAGAATCAGGGGCAATTGAACAGGATGCCGATGTTGTTCTTTTTATATACAGAGATAAGGTTTATAAAAAAAATTCAGATGAGGATACTGATAACAGCGCAGAAATTATCATAGGTAAACAGCGTAACGGTCCGACAGGAACTGCCAAACTTATATTTATTGACAGATATACGAGCTTCGAAAATATGCAGCAAGGAGAATAAAATGATGAGTAAAATTTTTAATGACGATTGTTTTATCTGCTTTGACGATAAAAAAACCCGCAAGAGAGCTTACGGCAAACTAAAGAATGGAGTTGTAGAGCAATTTGACAAAAGCTTTCTGTTTTCAGATGCCATAGTAATAGGTGAGGCACAATTAGACTCATTAAAACTGCTTGCTCCTGTTATGCCCAGTAAAATTGTCGCCGTAGGGCTAAACTATCAAGAACACATTAAAGAACTTCACCCTGATATAACAGGCGTGCCATTTCCCAAGCTCTTCATGAAGCCGTCAACCGCAGTTATAGGACCTGATGATAATATAATATACCCTAATACGACTAATCATGTTGATTACGAGGCTGAGCTTGGAGTTGTCATAGGAAAAACGACAAAAAATATCGGTATCGGAGAGGCAAAAGACGCTATATTCGGATATTGCTGCTTAAATGATATTACTGCTCGTGATCTGCAGAAAATAGACGGACAATGGACAAGAGCTAAATCATTTGATACTTTTTGCCCGATAGGTCCGGCGGTGGTAAATAATATTGATCCCTTAAAACTTGATATAGAATGTTTTGTAAATGGAAAACTTAGGCAATCAGGAAGCAGCTCGCTTATGATAAAAAATGTCTATGAATTGGTGAGCCTGATCTCAAAAATTATGACACTTCTTCCGGGCGATGTGATAGCAACCGGAACCCCAAAAGGCGTAGGCGAAATTAAGCCTAAAGACAAAGTTACAATAAGAATTGAGCAAATAGGTGAGTTGACAAACTACGTTGCATAACTGCCGGATAGGCTTATGTATTGAAAGGTAGTTCGTTTAGCTGGGGAAATAGGATTAAACCGATCGCAGTCTAAAGGTGCCCTAAATTAAACAAGGATTAATAAAAATGGAGGAGATAAGAAAAATTATGAGTAAATATGGAAAATATGAGGTAATCTCAAAAAGTTATCAGCGGTTTAAGGCGGGCTGTTATAAAAAAAGACTCGGTTTACAATATGGATGTTAAATTTTCAAACCGTTTGAGCAAACTTCCTCCATATCTATTTGCGGAAATAGACAAGGCTAAAAACGAATTGGTGAATAAAGGTAGAAAGATACTTGATCTTGGAATAGGTGATCCTGATTTGCCAACGCCTGAACCTATAATTAATGCGGCTGCAGAGGCGCTTCACAATCCAATCAATCATTGTTATCCGAGCTATAAAGGATCGTTTAAATTCAGAGAAGCTGTGTCAAGGTGGTATAAAAGTCGTTTCGATGTGAATCTTGACCCTGAAAATGAAATAATATCCCTAATCGGTTCAAAAGAAGGAATAGGGCATCTGCCGTTGGCATTTTTAAACTTGGGAGATATTTCACTTATTCCGGATCCTGCATATCCTGTTTATCTTGTAGGTACGATATTTGCAGGCGGCACTGCTTACAAAATGCCGTTATTGGAAGAAAATAATTTTTTACCCGATTTTGAAAACATTCCTACTGAGATTTTGAAAAAATCAAAGCTTATCTATCTGAATTATCCGAATAATCCTACATCGGCGGTCGCCGATTATTCATTTTACGAGAAGGCGATATTTTATGCCAGGAAATATGATATCATTATTGTATCGGATCAGGCATACTCTGAAATATATTATGATAAACCTCCAATTAGCATACTTGAACTGCCTAATGCAAAAGATGTTGTGATAGAGCTCAATTCGTTGTCAAAAAGTTTCAACATGACAGGCTGGAGAGTTGGAATGGCGGTCGGAAATAAAAAACTCGTTGAAGGCTTGGGCAAAATTAAGACTAACATTGATTCAGGTGTATTCGGAGCAATTCAAGATGCTGCCGTTTATGCGATGGGTCATTATAAGGATTTAACAGATCAAATACGGTCGGTTTATGCGAAAAGGAGAGCCCAACTATCAGATGCACTCAAAGTTGCCAAATTTAGTTTCAAAATGCCTGAAGCAACATTCTACTTTTGGATTAAAACACCAGACGGAGCAGGCTCGAGAGAATTTGCTGAAAGACTGCTTCTTGAGAAGGGAATTGTAGTAACTCCGGGTGTTGGTTTCGGAGAGTCGGGTGAAGGATATTTTAGGATAAGTATGACAGCTGATAAAAAGATTTTAGAACAGGCGGCAAAAACGATTGCATCGCTATAAAGTCTTGATAGGAATAGGCTGCAATATCGGCGATCGCAAAAGCAGCATTTTTAACGCCATCGGTGCAATGAAGTTTTGCGATATTAAAAGAGTTTCAAATCTTTACGAAACTTCTCCTGTGGGGTATGTCGATCAACCGGAGTTTTACAACCTATGCGTAACTGTTGTTACAAACACAATGCCGTTTGCATTTTTATCAATGCTTAAAAATATAGAACACAAGATGGGAAGAGCGAACGGCGCAAGATGGGGTCCAAGGATAATAGACCTTGATATTCTTTTATTTAATGATAAAATAATATTCAGCAGGAGGCTGATTGTTCCTCACAAAGAGATGCCTAATAGGAAATTTGTGCTGGAGCCGTCTATAGAGATTGCGGGAGACTGGATAGTTCCCGGATCAGTTAGCGTAGATGCTCTCTACCGTGAGAGGAGAGAAGCTCTTAAATCGCAGACTGTAAAAATTGTTGAGGCAGCATAGCTAATTCTATCTGTTTATGAATTGGCGATATGAATTTATACCAGGTTTACCTGAAGGAGGAAGCCATGGAGCTAATGGATGTAGTTAAAAAGAAAAGAAATGGCGAAAAAATTGTCATGATAACCGCTTATGATTTCACGCAATCGTCAATTGCAGCTGAAGCAGGTGTTGATCTTATTCTTGTTGGAGATTCTCTATCAATGGTGATACAAGGCAACGGTTCCACTATACCGGTGTCGATGAAGCAGATGCTTTATCATGTCGAAATTGCGGTTAGAGGAGCCGGCGATGTTCCGGTTGTTGCCGATATGCCGTTTTTGTCGTATCAGACAGATATCCCAAGCGCGATCAGAAACGCAGGAAATCTGCTTAAAGTAGGAGCAAAAGCGGTAAAAATAGAAGGAAATTTTTCCAAACTAACCGAATCGCTTGTATCAATAGGCATACCTGTAATGGGACATCTTGGCTTAACGCCTCAATCGGTTAATCAGCTTGGAGGATATCATCTTCAAGGCAAAGATGATATGTCTGCAAAAAGATTGATAAAGGATGCCAAACAGCTTGAATCTGCAGGTGCATTTTCAATTGTTCTTGAGGCTGTGCCCTCACATGTAGCAAAAGAGATCTCCGAATCAATATCAATTCCAACAATAGGAATAGGAGCCGGCATTAACTGTGACGGTCAAGTTTTGGTATACCATGATCTGCTCGGACTATTTGACGGCTTTAAACCCAAATTTGTGAAACGCTATGCCAATCTCAAACAGATAGCCATTAAAGCTATAAAAGATTATTCATTAGAAGTAAAATCCGGAAAATTTCCGGATAACGAGCATAGCTGGAGCTGATATGAGAATAGCAAAAACGGTAGATGAAGTTCGTTCTTTTTTGAAGGAGAGCGGTCATTCTGTCGGATTTGTGCCTACAATGGGATTTTTGCACGAAGGACATGTTGAATTGATCAAGAAAGCCCGTAAGTTATGTAAAACCGTTGTAGTATCAATTTTTGTAAATCCAACTCAGTTTACTCCGAATGAAGATTTAAGCATCTATCCGAGGGATTTTGAACATGACAAAACTATTTGTGAAAATAACGGTGTAGATATAATTTTTTATCCGCCGGCAGATGAGATTTATCATGATAGTTTTTTAACAACCGTTAAGGTTGTTAAGCTGACTGATGTTCTGGAAGGCAAAAGCAGACCGACTCATTTTGAAGGAGTGACTACTGTTGTTGCAAAGCTTTTTAATATTATTATGCCTGATCTTGCGTTTTTTGGTAAAAAAGATGCTCAGCAGCTGATTATCATAAGAAAGATGGTAGAAGATCTTAACATGCATCTTAAAATAGTGTCTGTTGAAACTGTACGTGAGAAAAACGGTCTTGCATGTTCAAGTAGAAACAACTATCTAAATGATAAACAGAAAAAGCAAGCTGTTGTTCTTTACAAGGCTTTGAAAAAAGCGGAGGCTGCTATTAAGATGGGTCAAAAAGAGTGCAGTATTATAGAAAAAATTATAGAAATGGAAATTAAAAAATCCGAAGAGGCTAATATAGATTATATCTCGTGCAATAAAATTGATGATATGACTAAATTAAACAAAATAATTGAAAATACCAGTCTTATTTCGCTTGCCGTTTCTTTCGGCAAAACAAGACTGATAGATAATATCTGGGTATAGGAGGACAGAAAATGTTATCTAATATGTTAAAAGGAAAAATTCATAGAGCTGTTGTTACCGAGGCTGATCTCAACTATGAAGGCAGCATAACAATAGATGAAACGCTCGCTGAATCATCAGGAATATTGCCTTATGAACAAGTAAGTGTCTATGATATAAATAATGGAAATAGGATAACCACATATTGTCTTTACGGAGAAAAAGATTCAGGTATAATTTGCATGAATGGAGCAGCGGCAAGGAGAGTGTCCGTTGGTGATCTCATAATAATAGTGGCTTTTGTGCTTATTGATGAAAAGGAAATACAAAACTTTTCGCCAAAGATTGTGCTGGTCGATAATCATAATAAAATAAAAAAGATATTATGAAATTTATCCATGATGAATTGGGTAATGAATTCATAAAGAAAGTGACAAGTAACTATTCTGAAATAAAAGCTAAAATTTCTAACGTATATGATGATTGGGGCTTTATATCACTTGGCAAAGATAAAGATATGGCAAACTTTTTTGAGAAAAACAGAGGAAAGTGGAGCAGGTTTGTTCAGATAGGAATGGGGGGTTCAACTTTAGGAGCAGAAGCATTAAATGAATTTCTTGGTACTCCTGAGGGCAAGTCAGTGCAGTTTGTAAACAATATCGATAGTCAAATGGCAAAAACGTTGTTGTCATATCGCCCTGATACGCTTTATCACATTGTAAGTAAGTCGGGAGCAACCACTGAAACTATATCAAACTTAATATATTTAATCAATCATTTTAAAGGCGATCTTAAAAAACAGCTAATCATAAGTACTGGAAATTCAGGATTTCTCAAAGAGTTTGCCGACCGTCACAGCATCAAACGTTTTAGCATACCGGAGAATGTCGGAGGCAGATATTCGATTTTTAGTCCCGTCGGTATGGCGCTTGCATCATTTATGCAGTATGATATAGATAAAATTTTTCAAGGGGCATCGGAAACCGCTATTTTATCAGGTAATACCCCAAGTTTTCCGTATCTGTTTAGTATGATATCATCTGAACTTTTCAATGAAGGTAAGACGGATCTCGTAATATTTTGCTATTCAAAAAGGCTCATGAGAACGGCATACTGGTTCAGGCAGCTTTGGGCCGAAAGTCTTGGGAAGCTAAATAAGCGGAACGGTAAAGAGATTAGATCCGGTCAGACACCTATTGTTGCAGAAGGTGCAGCAGATCAGCATAGTCAGCTTCAGCTTTATAGAGAAGGTCCGCTTAATAAACAGTTTTGTTTTATAGAAGGTCCTATTGATGATGATCAAAAATTATCGGTATCTTCGGAGTTCAGCGCATTTAGTTATTTGGATGGATATTCTTTAGACGGAATAAAGCTTGTAGAAGCCGAAGCAACAAAACAGAGTTTGTCTATGAAATCGCCTGTAATGACTATTAAGACGCAAACGTATAGCGAGAAGTCATTCGGAAAACTTATAATGGGTTTGATGCTTGCCACTGCAATTGCGGGAGAAATTCTTGATATCAACGCTTTCAATCAGCCGGGAGTGGAACTTGGAAAAGTGTTAACTAAAAAACTGTTTAATAAATAAGGATTAAAAAATGTCGGATGAAATACTAAGCCGGAGAGCGAAAAAGAACTGCCCTTGCTTTAAGTTCTACAATTTTCAAAGCAAATGTTGCCTATTGAACACAGCTGTCGCATTGCTTAACACTGCCGTTAAGAGTATAAGATGAAATTTAGTTATAAAGTCTATTATGAGGATACGGATGCCGGCGGCGTAGTATATTTTGCAAACTATCTTAAATTTCTTGAGAGAGCAAAAACAGATTTTATGGAATTCTATGGTATTGATATTGCAAAATGGCATAAAGCCGGCATTTTTTTGGCTGTGCGAAAAGGCAGCATAAGGTGGATGAAGCCGGCTGAACTTGGTGATATATTGACTGTTGATGTTGAGTTTAAATCAATAAAAAAGGCTAGTATTCAGTACAAATATAATGTTTATGTTAAAGATGTAATATATTGTACAGCACAGATTGACACAGTGGTTATAAACAAAGATAAGAAGCCGATTCCGATTCCACCGGAATGGAAAAAAAAGTTGAACCGGTTTTTATAAAATGCGTAATATCGGATATTACGCAAAATAGTCTATGAAATATGTTTGACACAATCTGTTAACGAAGCTATTATTTATACTGCTAATATAACAATAAACTTGTAGGAGGCATTAATGGGATATAAACTTAATATACGGTGGCACGGAAGAGCCGGGCAGGGTGCCGTAACAGCAGCAAAAACTGTTGCTGAACTGGTAGCCCAAGATGCGAAAAAATATGTTCAGGGGTTTGCAGTATATGGGGCTGAAAAACGCGGTGCTCCGGTTGTTGGATTTACAAGAATAGAAGATGTCCCTATCAGAAGACATACGTCTAAGATGTCGCCTGATGTTGTGGTACTTTTGGATCCTTCATTAGCCGGAATTATTGATATCACGGAAGATGCCTTGAAAGGCGCCAGTTTAATAATTAATTCACCCAAAACAAAGGATGATATCAGCAGGGAATTGGGTGTGGACCAATCGCTTTTCAAAGTTTATGTTTTGGACGCCAGCAAAATAAGCAAGGAGGAATTAGGCAAGGCTATACCTAATTCTCCAATGATAGGAGCAATGGCAAAGGTTACTGGACTTTTTGGCGAAGAAGAACTTGCAGATGCTATAAGAGCGCTCTTTGATGAGCAAGGCAAATTTTCAGATAAGATTATAGATGGTAATGTAAAGTCGGTTAAGAGGGCATTTGAGGAGGTTTCCTGATGAATGTTAAAGGAGAAAGCTGCACAATTACCCCTAATACGCCGGGATGCGGCAATGATAATAAACTATTAGGATGGCAAGCAGTTGAGATCGGAGCAATGGTAACAGATCCTGGCAATAGCAGAGTTTATGAGACGGGTACTTGGCGTGCCGAACAGCCTGTTTGGGATTCTGATACTTGCATTGATTGTATGCTGTGTTGGATCGGATGTCCTGATACGGCTATAAAAGTCAAAGACGGTCATATGGCAGGTATAAATTATTTTGCTTGTAAGGGGTGCGGAATTTGCGTTGAACAATGTCCTACTAAACCAAATTCACTATCTATGATACCGGAAGATGCGGCAAGGGGACTCGAAGTACCTGAACGCGTAAAAATTGCTTTCAATAAGGAGTAATCTCATGGGCAAAAGAGTAGCATTATCAGGTAATGAGGCAGCGGCACACGCCATAAGACAGATTAATCCTGATGTAATTGCGGCATTTCCAATTACGCCGTCAACACCTATTCCAATGGCTGTTTCTCAATTTATTGCCGATGGAAAAATGACAACCGAATTTGTAACTGTTGAATCCGAGCATTCGGCACTCAGTGCATGCGTTGGAGCATCAGCTGCAGGCGGCAGAGTTATGACTGCAACGAGTGCAAACGGATTGGCGCTTATGTTTGAGATACTCTATATCGCATCAGGCATGCGGCGTCCTATAGTAGCTCCTATTGTAGCAAGAGCACTTTCCGGACCGCTTAATATACATGGTGACCATTCAGATGTTTATGGCGCAAGAGAAGCCGGATGGGTGCAAATTTTTTGTGAAGATTCTCAAGAATATTACGATACCATTATTCAAAGCATTAGAATTGCAGAGAGTGAGTCGGTGCTTACTCCTGTCATGCCGATTGCAGATGGATTTGATGTAAGCCATACGGTTGAAAATTGGTATATGGAAGAGGATGAAGCTGTACAGGAATTTATCGGTGAATATCATTCCAAATATTCTCTCCTTGATACAGCGCATCCTGTCACATTCGGAGCATGGGCACCTCCGGATTGGTATTATGAACATAGGAGAAGTCAGTTAGAAGGTCTAAATAATGCCTATGATGCCGTCAGAAAAGTAGGTGCCGAATTTGGCAAAAAATTTGGTCGATCATACGATATTTTAGAAAAATATCGCACCGATGGAGCCGAAATTATACTAATCGGAATGGGCAGCGTAAGCGGTACCATTAAAGATGCAATAGATAATATGCGGAATAATGGTGTTGCGGCAGGATTTTTACGCATCAGACTTTTTAGGCCGTTCCCTTATAAAGACATTATTGATATATTAAAAAATGCGAAAGCCATAGGTGTGCTTGACAGGTGCATCGCTGCTGGAGCTCAAACGGCTGCTTTATGCACAGATATTAGATCTGCTATGTATGGCATAACATCTGTCCCTATTATAAATTATACATACGGGCTTGGCGGACGCGATACAACTGTTGAAGATATAGAAAAGGTAGTTACCGAAGTCAAAGGTGCCGCAGACGGAAAAAAGGTTGATCCCATAAATTATATAAACTTACGCTCTTAGGAGGAAAAATGGCAAAAAAGCTTTCAATCTTAAATAAATTAGCTTTAAATAAGGAGTCCCTTGAGGGCGGACATCGATTGTGTCCGGGGTGCGGTCATTCTATTATTGCGAGAATGGTGCTTAATACGGCGGTGGAAGAAGGGTATCAACCCGTACTTGCCAATTCAACTGGCTGCCTTGAAGTCTGCACCGGATTATATCCGTACTCAAGCTGGAATGTACCATGGATACATAGTGCATTTGAAAATGTAGCAGCTACACTGTCAGGCGCTGAATCGATGTATAGAGTGTTGTCAAGAAGAGGAAAAATAGATAATGATAAAATTGTTTTTATAGCATTTTCAAGCGATGGCGGAACATATGATATAGGACTTCAGGCTCTTTCGGGAGTAGCGGAAAGAGGTCACAGGCTTTTGTATATCTGTGATGATAATGAAGCATATCAAAATACAGGAAATCAGCGTTCCAGTGCAACGCCGTACGGTACAAGAACAATGACTTCTGCAGTTGGAAAAGTTGATCCTATTGGTAAAAAACAGAGAAGAAAGGATATTGTTGAAATAATGGCTGCACATAATATTTATGCGGCGCAGGCATCTCCTGCCTATTGGATGGATCTGACTAAAAAAGTGAAAAAAGCTCTCAAAATTGACGGGCCGTCTTATATTAATGTTATTCAACCTTGCACAACAGGTTGGGGATATGATCCTAAGGATACATTGAACTTAGCGAAATTAGCGGTTGATACCTGTGTATGGCCTCTTTATGAAATAGAAAACCATAGAAGCAAGATTAACTACAAGCCGAGAAAAAAATTACCGGTAGAAGCATATCTCAAGAGTCAGAAGAGATATGCTCACCTCTTTAGACCTGAAGGCGAAGAGACACTCAAGAAAATTCAAGAATATACCGATGAGCATTGGAATTTTTTGATAGAAAGAGAAAAAGCAGGATTTTAGGAGAAGCTTAAAATGAATTTAAAAAGTTATATGCGCTTAATTCCTGGACTCTTTATAACGGCATCAGTACTGCTTGGCCTTTTTGCCGATAGATGGTGGTTTGCCTTCACCTTATTTGTCGGATTAAATATGACCCAGTCGGCATTTACAGATTGGTGTTTGCTTGAAAAGATACTTATAAAGTTAGGTGTAAAGGAGTAATTTTATTAGCGGTGGAATTGCCGGCATAGTTTTGGCCGGGGGTAGATCCACGAGAATGAAGGAAAATAAACTGCTGATGGAGATTGGCGGAAAAAGAATGATAGATCATACGATTTCCTCAATCTCACAGCTGTTTCCGGTTTATGTTGCCGGAAAAGATAACTCAGAGCATTATATAAGTGAAAAGTTGTTCATCACTGATTTATATTCTGTTTCTACACCGCTTCTCGGTCTTTATTCTGCACTTATGACTGTTAACGAGGAGACGATTTTTTTAATCTCAGGCGATATGCCGTTTGCTCGGAAAAATCTTATACTATTTTTAAAATCTCAGCTTTCAAAAGAGGTAGATGCGGTTATTCCATTTTTTAAAAAACCTCAGATGACATTTGCATTTTACAAAAAAAGTTGTTTGCAAACCGTATTAGAAGCTATAGAAAGTGGACATCTTTCGTTAAAAGGTCTTTTAAAAGAGCTAAAGGTTAAATATATTTATGAGCGGGAGATGAGAGTATTTGACCGTAATCTTATCTCATTTTTTAATATGAATACGAAAGAACAGTTTAAGGTTGGGGAAAAATTATTTGCATCCATAGACCGTTAGATTGACTTTTTATAAACTTTTATAGTTTTGAGATTGAAAGTGACTCTAATAGGAAATTAGTAATATCTGAAATTCGGTCTCTATTGTAATAGGGACATTTCCAATCGGCTTTTTCATTATCACGGTTTTGCTTTCCTACAGCTGCTATTATTGATGATATACCGTCTAAATTCATTTCTTCATTATTGCCTTCAACCCATATTTTCGGTATTGAATTGTTTGATTTGAAGCCTTCGGCAATAATTAGGTCAACATCTCCTATCTGAGCGGCTATTTTTTCTAATCTCTGACCTCCTCTCATTTTTATTGCTGTATAATTAGGCGATATTAGAGCAACCTTGTCAGCACCTGCCTCATAAAACCGAGCGCTATCTTTCGTGCCCTCATCTATTATGGCTTTTCCTTTCGGATCATGTTTTATAACGCCTACGGAGATACCTTTTTTCATAATTTCCTTAATTATATTCAAAATAAGCGTTGTTTTTCCCGAATTATGGTCGCCTATAAAAGAGATAATCGGAGTCATAGTTGTAACCTCACTTCATTCATATTTAATATTATACGTTTTGATTATAGGGTAATTTTAGTTTTTTGCAAAATATTAAGAGATGTATTGCTAACTAATATTGACTTAAAATCAAAAATTCATAGAGTTAACGCAGGCAAAACAGTTATACCACCCCAAATTGTCAATACAACTTTATCTCAAATTCTTTTATCTGCGTATTCTATTCAAAGGGCTCGCAGCCACTCCGCTTTCAGACCTATTTCCCCGTTTAATGCCGAATCTATTAATGCTAATGTTTTTTCCTTATCCTGCGGTAATCTTGCCTTAATAGGAAGATAGTTGGATGCGTGATTTGAGAAAAAGAGACCATTGCTTAAATACGTATGTGATAACATCTCTTTAAGTTCTAAAAGGATCTCCCTTGTGCTGAGTAACTCAAATTTCCCTTTTTGTAAATCATCGGCAAGAGGTGTATTTGGCAGCATCATTACGGTGAGTGCACCAACATAGTTGGGAGCCATCTTGGTAAGCAGTTCACCTGTGGCTTTTGCATGCTGCAAAGATTTTTCTCTTCCTGCAATACCCAAAAGAACGGTAACTGAAAGCTTGATCCCAGCTTCCTTTACTCTTTTACCTTGTGAAATCAGATTGACTGCGCCTGTTCCTTTGCAAATATTCTTTAGCGTTTCCTCATCACCGCTTTCAACTCCCATATAAACGATTCCTAAACCTTTTTCTTTCAATTTTAATAATTGTTCATCTGATTTCAGTCTTATGCTTTGGGCATTGGCATAAGTTCCAACCCGCCTAACCCATGGGAGATGCTCTCTTATCTTATCTAAAATCCATTCTAATTTAGGGTATGGAACAATCAGCGCATTACCATCTAATAGAAAGACTCTATGCTGATTCTGCATATGCTTGGATGCAAATATTATATCGCTTAATATGACTTCATCGCTTTTAACGGCGAACTGCTTGTCTTCATAACTCCCGCAAAAAGTACACTTATTATGGGAGCAGCCTAAAGTAATCTGCAGGAGAATGTCAGAAGCTTCACTGGGAGGTCTTATAATAAAACCTTGGTAATGCATGCCTTCAATAGTCATTGATCGTTTTTCCTTTTAAAGTTCTTTAGTCATATATTTAAACAATTTTTTTACTTCGCTACCACTTAATATGAATTCTTGTCCTTACGCACCTAACGCAATCTTAAACGGCAATAGCACAATGTATAAGTGCAGAGAATGCATCGTGCAGGAAGCAACCGGTTTCGTTCTGCTGTTAGTCTACTGCTATTTTAGCATATTCATCATTAGCTTCAAGCTTCTTCATATAAAAATATAATCTTTTCTGCAAGCAATGCAAAAGCTGATAAAGCTGCTTATTGTGCAGTAGTCTCACAGTAATATAAAGTGAGCTAATAATTTTATCTATTCAACTCTACAAATCCGTTTAGCCCGTACATAAGCAGCCTTGATATATGTTTCATATATTTAATACATTCGATCATCTCAGAGTCCTGCCGTATAAGCAGATATTGTCCCAATAGATCCCCAATTCCCATTAGCGCATAAGACAAAGGTTTCAAATCAAATTTTCTGTATTCATTTCGTTTAAATGCTCTTTTCAACGGACGCATATATGATTGTGATATACCCGAGTAATAAGAATCAGCAGTTTTAGGTTCTATAAATTCAGCTTCTCTTACAATTGCATACATATTCTTATGCCGTTTGAAAAAGCTGCAAAATCCGATATATCCGGCAATCTCGGCATCTCTTCTATCTTCAAATCTTGATATATAGTGCCTTACATTGGTTTTCAGTCCGTCGAATGTACGTGCAACAAGTTCTCTTAATGCTTCGATTTTGGAATCAAAATGAATATAAAATGTGCCCAAACCAATATCTGCTCTATATGCAATATCTGATATCTTTGTCTTGGAATAACCCTTTTTGCCAAATAGATACTCAGCAGCATCAAGAAGCCTTTGGTGTGTAATGGAACTTTTGGAAAGCAGATGATGCTTCGGTTCAACGGAGTTAATCACCGAAAAAACATCCTGTGAAATTATATGATTATCAGAATCAAGGCCATTGTATAAAAGATCGGCAATTGTATTTATGATGTCATCTGACGGCTTTATACCTCTGTATATTCCGTATTCCGCTATCACAAAGCGAGCCGAACCCATTACAAAGATGAAAATAGCCTTTTTGCAAATTTCATTTTCGACTTGAGAAAACAGTGAATTCTCAAAAATTCTGTATATTTTTTCATAAAATTCGATTGAGATATCAGGATTAAGAAATTCAGCATTTCTGAAAACCGCATATCTGTCTATATGATCGTATATACAATCGAAAAAATCTTTCAGAAAAGTCTGAAGCTTTTCGATTTTAATAGAAGAATAATTATTCATAGAACGGTTAATGGAATCGCCTATCAATTCAATAAGGTTTTTAACTATCTCTTTTAATACCGCATCTTTAGTTGAAAAATACTGATAAAATGTAGAATTGCCAATATCTGCTTTTTTGCATATAGAAAGGATAGAAACTTCTTGATAGCTTCTCTCTCTAAAAAGAGCAATTGCGCTATCCATTATTTTCTTATAAGTATTATTTCTGATATTTGACATTGGAGCTGATCGCATCAGATCACCAAACCTCCGTCAACACCAAGTACCTGGCCTGTTATAAAAGAAGCGTCATCGGATGCAAGAAAAAGATATGCATCGGCTATTTCAGAAGCTTCTCCCATTCTGCCAAGCGGAGTTTTCAAGTCCATATAATCTATAATTTTTTGAGGAACCTTCTCTGTCATAGGAGTTTCTATGAAGCCGGGTGCTATGGCATTTACACGTATTTTATATCTTGCAAACTCTTTTGCCCATGCCTTTGTCATGCCGATAATGCCTGCTTTGGACGCAGCATAATTTGTTTGACCCGCATTTCCGTATATACCGACAACCGATGATGCATTCAGAATTACGCCGCTGCCCCTTTCTATCATGTAAGGCACAACCGACTTTGTTACATTGTAAGCACCCTTAAGATTAACACTTATAACAGCATCAAAATCGCCCTCAGGCATATTTATAAGAAAGTTATCTTTTGTTATTCCGGCATTATTTATGAGAATATCGATTTCTTGTAGATCAGACACAATTGTATCAATGGTTTTTTTTACAGCGGCATGTTTTGTAACATCCATTTTGTATATATGATACTGTTTTCCCAACTTTTCTTTAGTTTTACGAAGTGCATCTTCATTATAATCGCATGCTGCAATAATTGCGCCTTCCAGAATGAATCTTTTTGATGTTTCCAGTCCTATTCCGCTTGCTGCGCCGGTTATAACTGCTAATTTTCCATTTAATCTCACTTTACCTCCTTCCATAAAATACTTGTAGCTGCCCAAATATGACCTAAGCCGGCTCCAGCCATTACGATTAGATCATTTTTCTTTATTTTTCCGTTTTTGAGTCCGAGACAGATAGAGAGCAGTTGATCGTTCTGACCGATGTGGCCGTAATTCTCCAGATATGTTGTTTTATCATCTATAATTCCAATACTATTGATAATAGCTTTGTTCATTGATCTTTTTACGTGAGACATTGCAAGATAATTGATATCTTTCATGGAATACCCGCTTAACTCAACCGACTCTTTTATCACTGATACAAAATTATTCATCGAAATGCAATTTAGCCTTTCTTTTGTAGATTCAGCATTATAAAAATCTAAATATTGCCTGCCGTTGTTAAGTCCATCGCAGTTATATGGCTCCCTGCTTCCACCCATTGGTGCTATAATATCATTGACAAATGAACTATCTGTAATTATTGAAGTTTCCAGAATTTCGTTCGGAGCGTCTCTTTTGATGACCATAGCGGCACCTCCTGCACTTAGATTATAAAGAAACTTCGTTTTTGGATTTTTATAATTAACAAAATCACAATTTCTATAACCGCTTACTAAAAGTATTGCGTTGATCTTCGAGTCTGACCGCATCATATCTTTTGCAAGTTTTATTCCGATCATCATACTTCCGCATTCAGCTTCCATATCAAACGACCATGCCTTTTTGGCGCCGATGTTATCAGCCACCTTTGCTCCGGCTAACCAGATAGGATAATCTTTGTATTGAGACCCGTTCCAGATAACAACATTTAATTCCGATGGGTCGCAATGCGCCATTTTCAGAGCCTTTACGGCAGCATTTGTTCCCATAACACTTGGATGATCATTCCGACCGGGTATAGGTTTGCGAATTATTCCAAGCTTTTCTTTTATAACCCGCTCCGGTAGACCTGATTTCTCAGCTATATCGGAGGATGTCATAAAATTATCGGGAACATAGATGCCTATACCTGCGATACCAATTTTAGACATTTATGTTCTTCATGCTAAGTACTCCGTAATAAGTCTTCAATGGCAGGCACCATTACATATTAGCTAAGTTATGCACTATCGATAAATAGTAAGATATTGTCATATTTCTATCCATTTTATTCTTGGTGGAGTTTCGGTGGCATGAACACCCTGATTTGCCAATACAACACTGCTTCCGTCAGATAAATCAATCTGTTTAAATACACCTCTAATTTTCCAGTTGCTATCGCGGAATGTTTCCATCGGTGTAAGTATTTTTCCAATAACGATTGTGCCGGCAATACCTTTTTTGTTAGCCGTTTCTATCGCATCAAGAATCTCTTGATATGTTTTTTTTCTTGTCCATTCGGCTATCTGCTGCCACAGCGTCTGCATATTTTTAGGCTGCAGTCGATAATTTGTAGATTTATCCGAAAGATCAGTTCTCTCCATAGTCCAACAAAGCTTTTTCCAGTTAACATCTGAATACGCAGCTATAAAAGCGGTGCAATCCTTTAGGGGAAAGTAGCTATACGGGAAAACGGCTGAATCATATTTTCCAAGCCGTTCTAATGATTCGCCTGTGCAAAAATTATATGATACAGAAGAATTGCTGAGTTTTCCAAACCCTTCCGCAGGAGAGATATCAATCATTTGGCCTATTCCTGTTCTATTTCTATAAAATAGCGCAGTCATAATTCCAAACGCAGCCCATCCTCCTCCGGCATACCATGCCATTTGGTTTCCAAACTTTGTCGGCACTTGATAATCCTCCGGGTCATCCGCATCTTTTGTTTCACCTGTTATATACATTATTCCGCTTATCGCTTGATCGACAATATCGCTGTCTTCCTGACCGCAGGAAGCAAGCGGCCCATACTGACCATATGTATAAACAGAACACCATATAAGCCGTTTGTTGATCTCTCTAATATTAAAATAACTTAGTCCTTTGTTATGCAGCCATCCTGGAATACTTGTTTCTATAACGACATCGGCATGAGCCATTAGAGATTTAAGATAATCAATATCTGAGCAATCGGATAAATCCAGCCTTATTGAGTGCTTATTTCTGGCCTCAGATAAATATGAAAGTCCCACCCCGTTCGCTGTTATCCCTTCGGGAGTAAAATTTCTTGCAGGATCTCCCGACGGCGGTTCAATTCTTAAAACCGTAGCTCCATATTCAGCCAGTATGGAGGCTGCAAATGAACCGGATAAGTTAGCATAACTCATATCCAGCACAAACAAACCTGACAGTGCTTCCGGTTTGCCTTCTTTTATAGCATCATTAGTTTTTGCCCATTCTCTCCAATCCATTATTTTGTTTTCATGCAATCAATAGGAGGAGTTCGTCCGGGTATATCAGTATAATCTGTTATAATACCTTTGTTTCTAAGCTCAGATATTTTTTTATCGGTTAGTTTTAGAAACTTTTTAAATACATAATCGTTATCCTCACCTACAGATTTGAAAACCCATTTTATTTTTCCCGGTGTTTCGCTTAAATGGGGCTGAACACCTTCCGTAGCATATTTTATTCCCGACGGATCGGTAAATTCGTGTATGAAATCCCGTGTTTTTAGATGCATGTCATTAGCCTGATCAGCGCTGCTATAAACACGGTGAGCGGCAAACCGATATTTACCTGCAGCAAGTTCAATCTCATCAGCATCAGTTTTAGCCGCCCAATTTTGCAGTTTATCTAAAAGGATTTTGTTATGCTCAAACTTAGATCTGTTTAATTGAGTATTAAAGCGTAAATCCAAATATAGATCGGGTTCTCCGATAGCAGTGGAAAGCCCTCGGAATCCAATATCGGTTACCGAGCTGATTGCAATTTGTTTGCCGTCTTTGGATTTAAACACGCCGGAAGGTGCTATGGCCGTATCGACATTTCCGGATTGAACTCTATTTTTCTTTAGTCTGCTTATATACGGCCATGTCCAGTCCATAGTGCGCATTAAGTTTTCAACTTGAGAAAGTTCTATAAACTGTCCTTTGCCGGTTTGATCACGATAATTCAGTGCGGCAAGCACGGCGTTTGCCCCCATCAAAGCTCCAAAATGATCTGCTATCCAGATGCCTGCTTTAGCCGGTCCGCCCTCTTTAAATCCACTTATTGCAGCAAAACCTGTCTCTGCCTGCGCGACAGCATCGTAAGAAACCCTATCCGTATAATTTCCCCACTGTCCAAAACCTGTTAAGGCAATATAGATCAATTTTGGATTAATTTTTTTCAACTCTCTATATCCTATACCCCAGCGATCGGTTGTCCCGCTTCGCACATTTTCAACAACGATGTCAACTTTTGATGCGATCTTTTTAAAAATTTTAACCCCATCAGGTTTACGTACATCAAGTGTGCAATGATATTTATTTCTTGATACTTTGGCAAAACAGAGTGCTTGATTTTTATAAAAACGTCCGAACGGTGTTATTGAACGCGCCGTATCTCCGATTCCGGGCAACTCTACTTTAATAACCTCGGCGCCAAACTCTGCCAAGTTTGACGGCAGTTCAGGTCCAAGCATCAATGTAGCAAGTTCCAAAACTTTAACGCCCTTTAACGCTTCGGCAGCTCCTTTGATTCTTCCAGGGTTAAAAAGTTTAGAAGTCTTTTTAAAATAATCATTTTGATTCATACAATCATATCCCCCTTATACATTTTAGAATCAGCTCTATTTTAATTTGTTGCATTTTAAGACTTTCCTTATCTTCATACCATAAGATATTGCTTTTTAATGTCATCATTTTTCCTTAACTCTTCAATGCTCCCATGGTATTCTATCTTTCCTTTGTCAATTACAAAAGCGTATTCTGCTATATCCGTTGCAAATTTGATATTTTGTTCTGAAAATAAGATAGTTTCACCCATATCTTTTAATTTCAAAATCTGCTCGCCAAAATATTTTACTACTATTGGAGCTAATCCTTCAACCGGTTCATCAAGAAGCAAGAGATCCGGATTACCCATCATAGTTCTTCCTATACTTAAAGCTTGTTGTTCTCCACCACTTAGATATCCGCCAAGTCTGCCGTCCAATTTTTTAAGCAGGGGAAAAAGTTCATATACTCTATCAACCGTCCAAGGCTCTCCTTTAAAATTTTTCGGTATTTTTCCACCAAGCTTTATATTATCACGTACCGTTAAATCCGGAAATATCAACCTGCTATCCGGCACATATCCAACACCAATTTGAGCAATATAGTAAGGAGGCTTACCTAATATCTCTTTACCGCAAAACTTTATGTTTCCGGATTTAGGAGCTGTTAATCCCATAATGCTTCTCATGGTAGTGGTTTTGCCGGCACCGTTTCTTCCTAATAGTGCAACGATTGAGCCTTTTTTAATCGTCAGTGATACCCCAAAAAGTATATGGCTGCTGCCGTAAAATGTATTTATATTATTTACTTCGAGCATTATTCCTCC
>VAPE01009711.1_pt1 | contig 26823 bp, 19 predicted proteins | sample 3393911 | NCBI WGS metagenome assembly VAPE01 (sample SAMN08290436, study PRJNA428436) | hydrothermal vent metagenome | isolation source: Deep-sea hydrothermal vent chimney | place: Atlantic Ocean: South-mid Altantic Ridge
ATGTCGGGTTGTTCTTGTTTAGTAATCGTATATCCTTCTTCTTCCATTTTTCTAATTCGTTTTTGAAATTCCTCTCTAGCTGTGTCAAGCGTTTTTTTTTCAGCATCCTTAGGATCTAAGCTGTGTTCAACGGCTATACGCTGAGTTTCGGCAGTCAGCTTTGCTATCCAAGCTTCATATTCTTTTATTTTTGCCTCGTTTCTACTTTTCATAAGAGCTATTTCTCGTTGTGTATCTTTATCTTTCTTTTCTTGCTCTAATTTCAATTTTTGCTCTTGCAATTCTAAGTCATATTTACATTGTTTATGTTCAAGGTCAGCTTTTGTTTCTTTATATTCCAATTCATTTATTTTCTCTTTATCGGCGATGTCTATCTCTTGTTCTTTGAGTTTAAGTATTTTTTCTAATACTTCGAGTTTGTTTTCTTGCCGTCTCTTTTCGATATCCAGTTCAATTAATTGTTGTTTTTTTTCTTTTTCCAATGATATGCCCAATTCTCTTTCCTGTTTCTCCAAATGAGCCATAGCTTCTTTGTTTATTTCATCTCTTTGTTGCTTTAATTTTTGTTCAATAAGTTTACCTCTAATTTCTATAGCAAATTTTATAGCATTGTTAAAATCTTCATCTTGAACTTTGTGTGTTTGCTGATGTATTTGAAAAGAACGCTCCAATTCTTGGTGGATTATCTTTAGTTGCTCGGTGACTTTTTCCTCGCTGAGTTTTTGTATAGACATTTCTTTTAATTGTCTTAGAACTGTTAATTTATAATTGATTTTTTCTTTCTCTTCATCAGTACAATCTGATTTCAATAATTCTTTCGCTAGCTGAGCGGCCATATGTGCTTCTAAACCTTCAAGGCTCTCTAGTTTCTCCAGTTGTTTCTCAAACAATTGAGAAAGGTGTTCTTCCATTCTTTCGCTCTCTTTCATAATAGCTTGAACTTTACTACAGAAAGTTCTAGAAATTACTTCAGAAGATAAACTTGCATGTTCATCAGAATTTTTTATGGATGTTGTTGCGGGAATAATTGTTGAATTTGAATCATCTACTTCTTCTATTTTAGGAGTAGCGATAGGAGTTGTATTTTTTTGATCAGATTTATCTTTTTCATGTTTATGCTTTTTTTTCTTTTCTTTTTTAGAGTGTGATTTGTCTGTTTTGGAGTGTTTTTCTGCTTTAGAAGGTGATTTGCTTTGTTCTTCTGAAGCTTCCATCCCTCCGAGTAATCTAGGTTGAATAGAAAGAAAATAATTATTACCGAAAGATCTAACAATAGCATAAGTGTTATTAAGAAAGGCTTTTAATGAATTGACATTGATTGCTTTTTTTGAGGGAAGCCCTTTGATTTGTGATTCAGGAATTGTAAAAAATTTGTTGTTATTTAGTATTATAGCACTAAAGCGCTTATATGGATCAATAAACAGGCTAACATTACTGTTATCTATTTTCCAAGTTTTTAGTGAATTCTGTTGCATTGAGTTTGGTGAAATGCTTGGGCATGTCATAAATATCTCCTTTTTTCTTAATTAAAAAACGCTACAATTATAAGATTACAAAAAAAAAACATCAAGTAAAAATTTTTATTTGCTAGTTGATTATAGTGAGAAATAGAAAAATCCAACAATCAAAATTTGATAGAATTTAGATATTTTTCAGTATTTTTTGTTTAAGAGTATTTATTTTCAAATGTTTTCCAAAAGCGTAGTTATACATCTTTTTTTGTATAGTTTGAAAAGTTGAAGTTTCATTTTTTTGGATGAAAGAAAATATATCATTCCATTTATTTTTTTTTATTTGTTTTCCGCATTTTTGTAAAAAAAGGCTTGGATTTTTTTTATCTCTATTATGGGGATCTAAAAAAAACATAGGTCTTTGAAAATATAAAAAGTCGTAGCCTATTGATGAAAAATCACCTAAATATATATCGCATCTATTTAAAAGAGGATAAATTAAGGGAAAATTATCTAGCCAAAAAACATTTGGAGGAATTTTTTTAGGAAGAGCTTGATAAAATTGTGCTGGATTTTTCTCTTCTAAATTTGGATGAGGTTTAATGATCAAGTTAAAATCGCATAAGTCATTTTGAATGAGCTTTTTTGAGATTTGAAAAAAAGACGTTGAATTTTCCAAATCCTTCCAAGTGGGAGCATATAATATAGTTTTTTTTTGGGGATTTAGTTTTGAAAATATTTTTTTATCGACAGTATCATCATAAAATTTTTTGAACTTCTTATAAAAGGCAAGCCTAAAATTTCCAACGATTACATATTTTTTTAGTTTTTTATAAACATTTAAAGTTTTTAATAAATCTTTCATATGCTCCCCATATAAAAAAACTATATCTTGCATAGCATACGCTAACATATTAGCTTTGTTGATATGACCTTTATCGGAATTTCCATGAGGACAAAAGATGAGGGTAATATCTTTATTATAAAAGTTTTTAAGAAAAAATTTATCTTCTGCAAACCACCATTTGCAAGAAATTAAGGTATCGAAATTTTTAGCTAAAAATTGAATGGATAAATTTTCTTCTAGTTGAGATGCTACTTGGGGATAAAAAGTTTTTAAAAGATTGAAGCTTTTTTTGTTATCTACAAAAAGGGGGATATCTAAGATATAGGCAAGAGGGGCTATATGATCTAAGAGATGAAAGGAGCTTGCAAAATTTACAGCTGCTATTTTTTTTTTCATAAATTTATATAAAAATCATTTTTTTTAATTTTTCTAAATCTGTTTTTTTTTGGAAGGTATAGTTATAGAGTTTTTTCCGTTTTTGAATGAAATCTTTATGTGAGGTTTGATGTAATAAAACATTTTTTTCAATAGTTTCGAAGATTTTATTATCATTTATCATATAACTAATATCAAAAAGCTCTGAGAAAAGTTTTTTATTTTGAGGTTTTAATAGAAACATAGCTTTGTCAAATGATAAAAAATCATAGCCAATCGATGAGAAATCTCCTATATATATATCGACAAAATCTAAAAGAGGGTAGATCAAAGGAAAATTATCTAAAAATAAGATGTTTTTTTTATTATATTTGAGTTTCATGATCTGAATTTTCACTTCATTTTGCATTATTAAATTATGATGTATTTTTATGATAAGATTAAAGTGGGAGGGAAGTTTTTGTAATAAGATGTCGATATATCGAAAAAAAGATGAAGATTTTTCTTTATCTTCCCAAGTAGGGGCATATAAAATATTTAACTTATTCTTTGAAAGTTTTTTTAAAATCTCATCTTTAATAAAACTTTTTAAGCGATGCTTAAACTTTTTATAATAATCCAATCTGTAGTTACCGATGATGTAGACATTTTCAATAGTATGAAAAACATTTTTTTCTTTTAAAATGTCTATCATTTTTTTTCCATAAACCAAGACATGTTTTGCATGTTTTAAGCCTTCGAAAAATAAGATTGTTTTTCCCTTATCTGAATTCCCATGAGGACACCAAAAGATGTCGATTTCTTTATTTAAAAGATCTTGCTGTAAGCGGAATTCAACATCAAACATATTTTTAGGAGTGCAAGTTAAGATATTATCGAAATTTTTCACTACATAAAAATTTATGTTTTTATTATCGATATATTTTGTATCAACTTTGGGATAATATTTTTTTGTAAGATAGAAAATATTTTCGACATTTGTAAGTAGGGGGATATTTAAAAAATGACAAAGAGGAGCTAGATGATCTATGTAATTTGGATTATTAGCGTAAATTAAGCCTGCTGGTTTTTTTTTCATAAAAAATAGATGTTTTCAATATAATAGATACTCTAATAGACGATACCATATTTTGCTTACTATAGAAAGGTCTTTGCATCATGAAAAATTTTTTAAATATTTTGCATCTTGAATCATCTCCAGGTTGGGGAGGTCAAGAGATGAGAATCTTAAAAGAATCTCTAGCAATGAAAAGACTAGGTCATAAATTAATTATCGGCGTGGAAAGAAAAGGCAAATTAGTTAAGCATGCAAAAAGCTTAGGATTTTTAACCTATGAAATTAGATTTAAAAAAATATTTTGGTTGATTTCATTTTTCAAGCTTATATACATTTTGAAAAAACATAAAATAGATATTTTAAATACCCATTCATCTTCAGATGCTTGGTTAGGAGGTATAGCTGCTAAACTTTTAAATATTCCGATTATAAGAACAAGGCATTTATCAACACCCATCAAGAAAGGTCTAAATTCTAAACTTTTATATGGTAGTTTAGCCAACTTTGTCGTAACTACATCACAAGATGCAGCCGACATAATAATGAAGCAGACTAATAAAAATTTTAAAAATTGTAGATCTATTCCAACAGGGATAAGTTTTGAAAAGATTAAAGTAGATCATCAAGAAAGTATAAAATTTAAAAAAGATTTTAATATAAAAGATAAAGACTTTTTAGTTGGAACCGTCTGTTTTATGAGATCTTGGAAAGGAATAGATGATTTTTTAAAAGCTGCAAAGATATTGGAAAGAGAAAAGGATATAAAATTTATAATTATTGGAGGAGGACATAAAGAGCTTTACCAGAAGATGGCAAAAGATATGAATTTACAAAATGTGATATTTACGGATCATTTAGAAAATCCATATCCAGCTATCAACGCTTTGGATGTCTTTGCTTTGCTTAGTACGGCGCATGAGGGAGTATCCCAAGCATCTTTGCAAGCTAGTTTTTTACAAAAGCCTCTCATTGCAACAAAAACAGGGGGATTAAAAGAGATATGTATAGATAAAAAAACAGGAATTCAGGTACCAATTTTTTCATCTTTTGCTGTAGCTAAAGCAATTTTAACGCTTAAAAGAGATGAAAAACTTAGAAAAGTATATGCGAAAAATGCTAAAGAATTAGTTTTAAAATTTTCCGAAGATAATATGGTGTGTGAAATGCAAAAAGTTTATGAAAGACTCCAGAAAAACAAATATGTTTTATAAGATTTCTATTTCTATATCCTTGCTAGGCTTTTCGGGTATGATGATCCATGCTATAATGTAGGTAAATATCAAAGGGACAAAGCCAGTTATAATCATTAAAACGATGAAAATGAGTCTTACAATCGTTGAATCTATTTTTAAAAATTCTGCAATTCCAGCTAACACACCTGCTATAAATTTATCTTTTCTAGATCTATATAGTCTCTTATATTGTTTTGGATGTTTTTGATAAATTGGCTCTAGAGGAATGATAAAACTAGCTATTAGATAGCCTATTAAAAGAGGAATTATAACAGTTAGAAAAAAAATCAATAAAAATAAGAGTCTTAAAATTGTTGGATCTATATTCCAATACTCACCAAGTCCTGCTAAGACTCCAGCTATTTTTTTGTTTTTTCTACATCTGTATAATTTACGCATCATGAGTTTTAATATTTAAATAAATTTGATAGAGAATCTCCTCTTTGAGTCTTTTTGATAGCTGCAGCAATTAAAGGAGCTATAGAGATTTGAGTGATTTTATCTGGAAGATTTTGTTTTAAAGGGATTGTATCTGTAATTACCATCTCATCTATATCTGAGTTTTTTATCTTTTCTATAGCTCCAGGAGAAAAAATACCGTGAGTGATACAAGCATAGATTTTATTAGCTCCCTTTTTTTTCAACTCTTTAGCTGCTGACACTATAGACTTGCCTGTATCGCACATATCATCTACTATCAAGACATCTAAATTTTTCACATCGCCAATTAAAAACATATCATTTTTGTTGTTTTTTTGAGGAAGTCTTGTAAAAACTGCTAATTTAGAATCGATATTATAACGATTTAGACCATCTATAAATTTTCTTGATCTTGTAATTGCTCCAGCTTGAGAAGCTATAACTATTTCTTTTCTAATATCTTTTCTTACAAAATAAGGAACGAAAAGAAAGTTTGGCATTAAATTATCTACTATTGCTTGATGAAAAAATCCTTGAATTTGAAAAGTGTGCATATCTAAAGAAATGATGTGATCTGCTCCTGCTGTTTCTAAAAGCATAGCTATATCTGATGCAGATATTGGACAGTTTTCAGAATACTTTCTATCTTGACGAGCATAGCCAAGATATGGAATAACTGCTACCACTCGCTTAGCTGAAGATCTTTTACAGGCTCGAATCAATAAATATAGTTCCATTAAATTATCATTAACAGATGCATTTTTAGTAGTACAAATAGATTGAAGAATATAGATATCTTTGCCTTTAACGTTATCATTGATTTTGATTTTTATTTCACCATCTTGGAATTTTTCAACTTCTGCTTCATTGATATTTACTCCTAAAATATTTGCTACTTCTTTAGCTAGATCTGGGTTGGAATTACCAGTAAATATTCTAAATGTATCTTTATCGATATCTTTTTCTGTGCTGTATCCATAAAATAAGTAACTGAATATTACTAAAGATGAAATAAAAAACTTTTTCATGCATTCTCCTTTTTTTAATCTATTAATTTTCCATTATTATATTTTGAGATGTGAACACTTCCATTTTTTTCATATTTTTTCTTGATGCCATGGAGTTGATCATTAAAATAATTTTGCTCTAAGCAAATAGTTCCGTCATCGTAATATTTATTTATTTTGCCGTGTTTTTTACCATTTTTATATTCTCCCATGAAGATCATTTTACCTTTGTCATTATAAAATACACATTTCCCATCTAGTTTATCATCTTTGTAAAAATTTATAGCAGCTATTTGTGAATTTTTATGAAAAATCTCTTCTTTTCCTTGTTTTAAATTATTTACAAAATTTACTTTTTTATGTTCTTTACCATTGGGAAAATACCAAATAGAGAGTCCATTTTTTAGATCATCTTGATAATCAACTTTCATGGCGATGTTGTTATTTGGAAAATATATATAGCTAGTGCCGGATAATTTACCCATCTTATAGCTATAAGAGGCAACTTTTGCTCCCTTTGCGTTATATTCATGGGAAATTCCATGAAGCTTATCATTTTTATAATTGCCTTCGAATGATAAATATTTTTTATTATCATTTGTAAATCTATAAATTTTTGATACTCCATTTTTTTTGTTGTTTTTATAAGTATAGATGTTTTCAGATGTAGGAGTTTTTTGAAAATACTCTCCTTCTAATGATCCTTTGTTATAGAAGGCTTTTTCTAAAAGATTGCCATCGATATCGTAAAGAAGTTTTTCATCATGAAAAATTCCATGAAAATAATTTACTATGGCTTCTTTGTTTCCGTTTGGATAAAAAGTTTGTTGCTTTGAGTGCATGTTACCATCTTTATCAAATATAAAAATTTTAGATATTCTTTTATCATAATTTTTGCATTTTTCTTTAGGGAAATATTCGATATGTTTCCCTATAGGTTTTCCATCATCATCGAATGTTTTTTCATATTCTAAAGATCCATCTTCAAAGTAGCTTTTCATGCTACCGATTAGTTTATCATCTTTAAATGTAGCTGTTTTGCTTATTTGTGAGTTTTCATAAAACCAAGTAGCTTTATCTTCTTTTTTTCCATTTTTAAAAAATAGCTTTTCTTTTGGTTGTCCATTGGCATAATACGATAAAAACTCACCGTCTAATAAATCATTGACATATGATGCTGATAAAAGTAGTTTGGAATTTTCAAAGTATTCTAAATGTTTACCATGTCTTTTACCATCTTTATATTCTATTAAAGTTTTTAAATTGCCATTTTCATACCATGCTCTATGAGTTTTATGAGGCTTATCTAAAACAAAGAAAGCATCTATTTTAGGTTTTCCGTTTTCGTACCATTCAGCTAAAGGACCATCTTTTTTATCCTCTTTAAAATTAATTTTTTTTGCTAAAATTCCATTTTCATACCATTGAAGATGTTCTTTATCTCTTTTTCCCAGTTTAAAAAATGAATGGACTTTTAGCTGGGAATTTTCAAAAAATTCTTTTTGTTCACCATCTAATTTACCTTCTATGAAATTAGATTCGATTTTGACTTGTGAGTTATCAAAAAACTCTAAGTATTTTCCATGGAGTTGAAAGTTTTTTACGAAATATATTCTTTTTATTTTTTCATTTTCATCATATTCTTTTACAGGTTCTAAAAGATTACCATCTTCATCAAAATTTGCTATGTAAAAAAGTTTGCCATTTTCATGGTTTTTCCAATGTTTTAATATGGGTTTGCCATCTTTAAATTGTCCAGAACCTAAAAGCTTTTGATTTTCTGAAAAAAAGTATTCCATACCATCTTTTTTTCCATCTACATAGTTTACCCTATAACTTTCTTTTCCGTTGGGATGATATTTTATATGTAGACCTTGAGCTGATCCTTCTTTATAATCCAAAACTTCGATGATTGCATGTTTTTCATTGTAAAATATAGTTGCTGGATTTTTTCCATCTGAATGCAAAAGATCTCCAATATATCTTTTTTCAGATTGTAAAGCGCCACTTTCGTACCAAGTTTTGCAAAGGCCATTTAATTTTCCATTTTTATATTTTAAATAAGATGCCTTATTACCATTTGGAAAATATTGAATATATTCACCATCTAAATTGCCATCTACAAATGTAGCTTTTGCTTTTAAAGTTCCATCTTCAAAAAAACTTTCAAATTTTCCATGGGCTAGACCATTTTTGTAAGACATATTTGTCATTATTTTATTTTGAGAGTAAAAGATTTGCATATCTCCGTGTAAAATACCTTTTTCATAATTTGAAATTTTTGCAATTGATCTATCGGGGTTAAAATCTATACATGGTCCAGATGGAACTATGGTAGATTTAAAAATTTTATAGCCTGGATCATCTTCGCTAATTTCGGTGAGATCCACTTCTTGTTTAATTGTTCCATTTTCATAAAATGTTACTTGTTTTACTGCTCTTTTACCATCATCATCTGTAGGTTCGTAAAAAATAGTTATCTCAGGCGCTCCACTTGGATATAATTTTGTAGTAATACTAGACCAGTTGGGTTCTCTTTGTTTTAATTGGATTGGATTTGGAAATTTTTGATTTTGACAAAATCCAAAATTCATTAAAAGAACAAAAAAACAAACAAATATATTTTTCATATATAATCCTCAATGCTTTTTTTCTAGAATAAAAGAAAAAAAACTTTTCTAGCAAGCTTCTATATTTTTCTTTTTACATCCTTTTTGATTTTTTTTTTGATATCTTTAAACGTTAATATGCCGCTTGTTAAAGAGTTGCCATTCGATGTAAAAACGATTTCTAGTTTATCTATGGGAGAGCCATTGAATTCAAAAAACATATTATCGAAGATATCTTTAGTTTTTTTAATATTTTTAAAAAAGCCCATATCTGGGCTTGTTCCAATTTCAATTGCTATGCCATGTTCTTTTTGAAATAAATGCATATATATATCTGCGCCATTAGAAAATGCCATTTTTTTACAAAAGTCAACATAATTATCAAATTTATTTATATTACTTTGAAATCTATGTTTATGTAGGGCCTTATTTAAATTTATTCCAATTATAGATATAAAAATCCCTATCAAGAAAGTTCCTATCATTATCTCTAAAAGAGTAAAATATTTTTTAATATGGCAAATCTTCTCGATCATCAGGGTTTTGTTCATCATATGAATTTTGTTTTTTTACTCTGGCATAGTAGTTGTTTAGTCTATTAGATGATACCTTAATATCTGTGTTGTTTTTTATAGCCTCGATTTTTAAAGTTTCACCCCAACCATCTAAAATAAATTTTTTAGGATCTTTTGGCACTGCTGATTTTTTTAAGTATTTAATTGGATTGGCTACTACTTCTTCTATGGGAGTTCCCGAAGCTACTTCTAAAAGAAGTAGATCTTTAATCTGAACGATAGCTTGTTCTGTTTTAAAGACCTTTCCCTTCTCTAAACTTCCTTTTACATTGAAGCCTACAACTGAGGTTATTATTCCGATGAGTAATATAACTATCATTATCTCTAAAAGAGACATATATCTTTTTTTTCTCATAATTTATTCTCCTATAAATGAACTTACATCGGTAAGTGGTATCAAAATGGAGAGTACTACAAAACCGATGATTAATCCTAAAATTATTAGCATTATTGGTTGTACAATGCTAGATATTTTAGATAAAAATTTATTAACTTCTTCTTCATAAATTTTAGCAATGTTGAGCAGCATTTTTGGCATTTCAGAGGTTTCTTCAGCTATAGATAGCATTTTAGATACCATAGGAGGAATGCATTCACTGTTTTTTAAAAGATTTGATAATTTTTCTCCTTCTATTAGCTTTTCTTTTATTGGCAGGAGTTCATCTTCTAATTTTTGATGTTTTAAAACATTTATAGCAAGGGTTATGGAGTTGATATAATTTTGACCGCCTTTAAGTAAATTTGCAAAAGCAGTAGAAAAACGAATAAGAGCAACTTTTATTAAAAAAGGTTTTAAAAGAGGTAAGTTTAAAAGTTTTTCATTAAATTTTTTTCTAAAGGGCTTATAAAAATATATTATAAAAAAAACGCAAGATATTACAAATAATATTGAAAAAAGAAAAACTTTTTTATTGACTACAAATTTACTTATGGCGAAGACCATTTTAGTAAAAGGATGAAGCTTTCTTTCTTCAAATAGATCAGCTAGCGAAGGGATAGTAATAAAAAGTAAGAAATTTAAAATAATCATACAAAAAACCAAAAGAATTGAAGGGTAGGTAAATGCTGAAATCAAGCGCTTTTTAAGCTTCATCGAGCTTGTTAAAATTTTTATGATTTCATTTAAACTTTCTGATAAAGCTCCAGTTTTTTGAGCTGTTTCGATCATCGATATGCTTATTATATCAAATGTTTTGGGATGCTTTTTCATACTTTCCGATAGACTATGACCATGTTTTATACTTTCGCTTAAATCTAAAATTAATAATTTTACTTTTTTCTTTTCTTCTTTCTCTGCGAGAATAAGTAAAGATTCATATAAGGCTAAACCAGCCATTAGCATATTTTTGAGTTGCTCAAAAAAGTATAAAACCTCTTTTTTGGAAAGAATGAGTGGTTTGTCTAAAATTTTTGATATCTTAAAAGCTTGAATATTTTGCAAATGCAAAATAGCTTTGACTTCTTCAAAAGAAGTTGCACTTATTATATTTTTTATTTTTTTACCGGTTTTTGATAAGGTGATATATTCGTATAAAGCCATAGCTATACCTAAATATTTTTTGTGACTCTTATAACTTCAAAAGTTGTTGTAATTCCTTTTTTTATTAGATCTATGCCATTTTTACGAAGAGTTTTATAATCGCTGTTTAGATTTTCTTTTATCTTATTTATATCTAAATTTTTTACGATTTGATTTTTTATTTTATCATCGATCATCATAAGTTCGTAAATCCCACATCTACCTACGTATCCTGTGTTGAAACAATCTTTGCAGCCTCTTCCTCGATAAAGAACTTTTTCAGTTATTTTGAGCTCTTCTAATTCGATGTTTGTTGGCTTATATTCTTCTATGCAGGATTTACAAATTTTTCTAACTAGTCTTTGAGATAAAACAGCTATGATTGTTGATGATAAAAGATAAGGCTCGATTTTCATGTCAGCTAAACGAATAATTGCCGATGGTGCATCGTTTGTATGCAAAGTAGATAATACTAAATGTCCTGTTAATGATGCTTGAATAGCTATTTCAGCAGTTAGATAATCTCTTATCTCCCCTATCATTATGATATCTGGATCTTGTCTTAGAATATGACGCAGTCCCTTTGCAAAGGTTAAATCGATTTTGGGATTTACAGCTATTTGGGCAATATTGGTTAGTTTATATTCGACAGGATCTTCAATGGTCATTATATTTAAACTAGAATTATTAAGTTCATTTATCGAGCTGTATAATGTTGTTGTTTTACCACTGCCAGTTGGTCCTGTCACCAATACTATTCCTTCAGGATGAGAGATAGCATTTTTAAAGTTTTTAAGTAATTTTTTTTCCATTCCCAGCATTTCTAAACCTAAAAGAATATTACTTTTATCTAAAATTCTTAAAACCAGCCTTTCTCCATATACTGTTGGAATGGTAGAGATGCGAAAATCGATCTCTCTTTTATTGATCATAAGTTTTATTCTGCCATCTTGGGGAAGTCTTTTTTCAGCAATATCTAAAGAGGCCATAACTTTTATTCTGGTGATAATTTGGGAAACTAAATGAGAAGTTATATAGTCTCTAGGTTGTAAAACTCCATCTATTCTATATCTTATTTTTAAAATATTTTTTTCAGGTTCTAAGTGAATATCTGATGCTTTTTGGGATATAGCTTCTAAAATTATTGTATTTAAAATGTTTACAGCTTCATTATCCGAAGAGGCTTCTAAAAGATCATATCCTTCAAAATTTTCATCTTTTTCTTTATCATTTTTCGAATGATTTATTTTTGTACTTTGATGATAACAAATTTCGATTGCTTTTTCAATTTCATCTTTAGAATAAAGTTTTGTTTCGATCTCTTTATTAAACATTAAATAAAGCTCAGAGATAGCATCCAAATTATACTTATCACTAATCGCTACGATTAGCCTTTCTTTTTTTTCGTCAATAGCTATTAAATTGTTTTTCTTTGCAAAAAGATATGGAATCTTTTTTATTTTGTTTTTTATAAATTCATAGTTTTGAAGATTTTTAATAGCATTTTTCATTTGTCAAAAAATAGTTTTAAACTTTTTTCAAAAAGTTTTTTCTTCTCATTTTTTTTAGCTTGATTTAACTTTTTAAAAAATTCATCGATATCTCCTTGTCTTTTTTGTAAATAATTTTGTCTTTGCTGCATCAAATCTAGTTTAGGATCTTTGATTATATGGGGAGTTAAAAAAATAAACATCTCTGATGAAGTATTTGATTGTTTTGTTGTACCAAATAATTTTCCGATGCCTGGAATTTCTGCTAAAAATGGAATTTTTTCAGAGCCGTTTTCATCTATTTTTCGTCTAAGCCCTCCTAATACTACCGTTTCTCCATCTGCAACTCTCACTTCATTTTCTATGTTTCGTTTTGTAACGTTTGGTCTATCATCTTGAGAAGAATTAGTTGTTTGAAAAGAGATGTTGGTCACTAATGTTACAAAGCCTTTTTCATCTTTTTGAGGATCTTCAGGTGGATGAATAGTAGGTGTAATCGATATGGTTGTTCCATATTCAGCTCTAGAATAAGATTTTTCAACTTTAGATCCAGATTTCGAATCGATCTCAACAGCTCCGTTATTAATTGAAATTTCATCGACTATCGATATTTGAGCTTGAGTTTGATTTATTGCTAAAATAGATGGACAATCGACAATTTTCATATCTTCTTTTGCCATTAAAAAACTAAGTGCTATATCGAATGAAGGTAAAGGACTTTTGCTTCGAGATATTATAAAATCTAAAAGTCCTTTTCTATTGTTTGAATCAAAATTCATTTTCGTTGTATTGGTTTTATTGTCTATTGAGCCTATTTTTAATAAATTAATACCAGATTGTTTTCTATCTATTATTTTTCTTTCTACTAATAAAACATCTATTTGTACCATTTTTTTAGGTGTGTCTAATTTTTCCAAAAGAGCTTTTATTTTGTTTAGATCCTCTTTTTTCACCACCATCAAAATGGAATTTGTCTTTGGATCTACGATGAAATTGGATTTTGATGAAGTTGCACCTGTATTTTTTGCTAAAGATTTTATTGTTTGGGACTGGTTTTGAACAGGCAATGCATCTTTTGTAGGTAATAATTTGTTTTCCTTTTCTTTAATATCCATTTTTGCATTTGTCATCGATTCGTAAATCTTTTCTAAGATTTCAGCGATTTCGTTTGGATCTGAATTTTTACAAGTATACCAAAAAATCGTCATTTCACTAGGATCATCTAGTTGTTTTTCTAAATCTAAAATCACTTTTTCAGCTCTATCAACTATGCTGTTTTCTCCGATGAGTATTAAATTATTAGCTTGTATAACAATGGAGAGCTCATCTATAGCTGCATGATAAAAAGAGGGTCTAGCTTTTTGAGATTGGCTAAAAAATGCAGTTAAGATTTTTTCTCCATCTTTAGGTTCTATCTTAGTTAGATTGACCACTTTAACAATTTTACCTTCTGAGTTTTGAAAAACTGCATCATATAAATTAACCAATCTTTTGATAGTCTGATTTGAGCTAATTACGATTACATTTGTCTTTATTGCATGGACAGTGGTTTGTTTTAGATCAGAAAATCTTTCTAAAAAATTTTGAACAGAATTGAGTTGCTCTATTTTTGGAGAAAAAATATAACAAACATTTGCTGCGTCATCTAATAAGTCTAAATCCTGAGCTTTTGAGACAATAGCATCGACATAGCATTGATCATGTTTTAAGATATATAGCTGTCTTAGGTATGGATTTAATTTTTTTATTCCAATTCCATTTTGAGAAAGTATGATTCTTAAAAGATCATTCCATGAACCTTTGGGTATTGGGATGGTTGAAAATAGATTGATTTTTAAATTTGCAATTTCTGGAGGTATAACATATAGATAATCTGAAGAGCCATATTCCATGATCAGTTGAGATATCGAACTTTCTGCTTGATCCCAAAAAGCATAACCTTCATCTGTTTTCATAGCGCTATTTATTGCATCTTTTCTAAAATTATCTTCGATATCTTTGATTTTTTTTCTAATTTCTTGAACTGTAGAAAGTAAATTTAAATACTCTTGCTCGCTAGCTTGTTTAGAATAAAGTTCATTTACTTCATCTAATTTTTTTTGAAGTAAATTTTTTAAATCTGCTAGCTGTTCATTTACTTTTTTTACTTGTTTTTCAAGTTCAAAAGTCTCTTCTGCAAAGACATTAACGATTAAAAAAATAAATAAAATATATATTTTTTTTATCATCTTATTGCCCTCTTTTTTTGAGATGCAATAGACATGATTGGAGTTTCTATTTTTTGATAGCTAGTTCTCATAGGATTAAATAAATATCCAATAAAAAAGTTTTTATTATTTTTATTTTCAATTTTATCAAAATAAAAAAGCTCTTCATTTCTAATTTCATCGAGATCGATATCTTTTTTCAAAATCCTCCATCTTCCCTCTTTTTTTATGAGGATGTCTTTTTCTTTTAAAATCACTCTTTGTTTTTCGATTTGACAACTCAGATGAGTAAGCGTTCTTTTTCTAACAGATGATATGAATTGATCTGTTCTTATAGAGAATCCTTGTTTTGGCATGCTAGGTAGAGCAAATATATATTTATTGCCATTTTCATCCCACGCTTCCATTTCCAGTATTTTGTTATCTATAGATTTTATTTTTGCTATGGTATAGTTTTGAGTGTTTTCTAAAGTGTCTATCTTTTGCCAAAAGCCATCTTTAAATATTAATATATCTTGAACATTTAAATGAATTATTTTTCCATTTATTTCCAAACGTTGAGAGTCTTTCAGATGGCTTTTTTTATCATAAAATTGTAAAAGCTCATCTTTAGAGAACCATTTTGAAGAGGCCAAAAGTTTTAGCTCTTCTTTTTTTTCGATGTCTTGAGTAAAAATAAAATCATTTGGAGTTAAAATAAAAAAATCAGTTTTATTTTTTTGATCCTTTATAAAGTCCATCAAATCCGTTTCAATGATGACTTTTACATTTTTTTTATCTATAGCTTTGAAAAAAATTACTAATGGAGTTTTTGTATCAGAGAATACAAAGTTACCATTTTTATCTACTGCAACATAAAATTTTTCATCTTCTTGAAGTTTTAAAACTTTTGGATTCTTTTTGAATTTTACTTCAAATTTTTCTTTTTTTAGATTTGAATCCGGCCTTTTTTCTATGATAGAGATTTCTATTTCATCTTTTAATGCATCAATTGAAACATCGAACTTAAAAGATTCTAGAAAAAGAGCTTTCGACACAATATTTAAAGAGATATCTTTTTTTTTATCTTGTTTTAAGTAGCTTAAGTTTTTTAGATTTTCCTCTTTGGTAAAAAAAATAAAAAACATTAATGATGATAAAATCATTAAAAATAAAATAAAATATATTAAAATCTTATTTAATAGTTTTTCTGAAATCATTTTCTTAATATTTTTTTAATAGTTATTTATTTTATATGATTTTAGAAAAAATTACAAAGAAAGTTATACTTTCTTCATTTTTTTATACTAAAGTGAATTCAAAAATATAATATACCGAAAAAACTTGAAAAATCGGTCAAAAATTTTTAAGGCTACAGCTAAATCTTTCTTCTACTCACCGATTTTTGAATTTACTTAAGTATACTTACCTTGAAATTTGAAAATTTTTTGTCGATTCAGTGTTTTCGATATAAAACTTTTCGAATCTGAAAAATTTATGATATATTTTTTGAATTGAAATGAGTTTAGCATTTTCAAAAGCGTTTACTGAAAAAGACTTGGAAAATAAAGAGCTCTTTTCAAGATTAGCATTATTTTTGAATTTGTTTGAGTATATATTCTTATCTATATTGAAATTTTTTGAAAAAGAATAGCTGAATTTATTGCAAAAAATTGCAGTAAATATTTTAATTAATATTAAAGAGAGATATTTTTGTAGCACTAAGGCCAGAAAATATTTATAAGAAACTTCAAAATAAAGGGTTAAAGCAAAGGAGTCGTATGGCTAAAAAAGTAACAGAAAAAATTAAAGAGGGAGTTTCAGTTGAGGAAATCGAAAAATTCGCTCGTAAATATACGAATGAAGTTTTTTTGATCTTAGCTCTTATCATTGCTACCATTTCTAGTGTTTTTGGTTTTTTTACAGGACCTAGTTGGAGTTTGATCTTTGCTGGGCTTTTGGCAATAATTGGTGTTGCTTTGCCTGGTCAAGTAGGAAAATTTTTGAAAAAATTATTAAAATTTCAAGCTACATCTCCTAAAACAACAATAATTATCATTGGCATTGTGAGAATTGTGATAGCTGTGTTTATTCCATTTATCTTATTTGCAGAAATAGGGCTTTTAGCGGGATACGCGTTTCATACAACTACAAGAGAAATGCCCAAGCCTGAACATCACTCTTCAGAGCATCACTCAGAGGAACCTCCGTTGAAGGAACATCCATTGGAGGAATCTTCAAAAGAAGAAGAACCTCCTAAAAAAGAGTAGTTTTTAAGATTTGATTGAGTTGAGAGCATTTTTTCTATATAGGATATAATCTTTTAGTTCTATGTCATTTTCGTTAAATATCTGTTTTAAAGCTTTAGTCGCTAGCTTAATATTTTCATTTATCTGCTTTTCTGATCCCATTTTCAGGTAATTTTCTAATTCTTTCCAAGCTTGCATCTCTTGTTGAACATTATTTAGCTTTGCTTCTAGAAGAGCTATTCTTAGAAGATTAAATGAATATAAAACTGCTCCAGCTGGAAGAGTCTCGTTTTGAAGAAAGGATAAATCATTTAACATTTTAGTTTTTAAATCTTTAGAAATGTCAAGCGCTTTTACATAGTCATGTTTATTGATTAAAAGAGCTACTTTTGCAAATTCGTAGTAGAATGGAAGTTCATCTTTTGTTCTATCTAAAGCATTTGTTGCTAATTTTTCATCTTCTTTTGAAAAATTTTCATTGATTAAAAGATTTTGAACTATTAAACCTTCATATTTTGGTTTTAAACTTGGATATTTTTTTATATAAGTTTTAAGCTCCAATAGTTTTTTTCTATCGTTAAAAGAACTGTCTTTCCAACTACTATAGGTGCTTTCAGCTAATAGTGAATAGTTGATAGATTTTTTTTTAAATAGGGGTTTTAATTTGTATAAAATGATATTTAAAAAAAGTGCGCTTGCTAAAAGTGAGAAAAAATAAATTCTCCTTTTCATTATCCAAAGTAGTATTTTTTTCAGCTGTGGTTCTTCTTCAACTTTTTTTATCTTTGATTTTTTTGTCATATAAAAACCTCTAAATATTTGATAAAATAAAATCTAGCTTATATTAAACATCATATTTTTGAGAATTTTTTTATGCAAAAGAATATATAATTATTTTTAACTCTAAAAAAATTCGAGCTTTGGTTTTTTTTACAATGTATGATAAGTAAATTTAAAAATTGCATAACCTTCAAAGTCAAGAAAAAATTTCAGTTCAAATTGAAAAACAATGTTTCGATATTACTCAACTAAATTCAAAAATTGGATAAATTTTCGAAATTTTTCTCAATTCTTTTCTGTATCTTCGAAGATCGAGTTATGTAAATTGAACTTAGAACAACATGAAATTGTGAAGCAATATTTTATTTTTCAAATTTTTTATAAAAGAAGCGTTGCTTTTAGTAACTGAAATTTAAAGAAAAATGAAGCAGGCTATCATGTGCTCCATATTCAGGTTTTTTACTACCTTTAATTCCCCAATCTAATCTAGCTGCAAAATATGGATTTATTTCATATCGAATACCTGGGCCATAACCAATGATAGATCTATTTTTCTCTTCAAAAAGTACCGGTTCATATATAGATGCAAGTCCATAATCGAAAAATAAAATGACTTGGAAAGCATCTTTGATATTTTTATTAGGAATTAAAGAGAAATTTTTTGATCTTATTTCAGCATTTATTATCAAGCCTTGATCGGCTAAGAGTTCATTTTCAAAATAGCCTCTCACCGAGTTATAACCTCCGATAGCTAAAGCTTCTGAAGCAAGTAGATTGGAATTAGATAGTTGAGCTCTTAGCATGATTGATAATAAAAATTCGTTGGGAAGTTTAAAAAGATTGGAAAGGTATGCTCTAGAATACATATAATTATTTTTTGCAAATCTTCTTAATTGATCGTATTTTTCAATTTCTTGATCTGGGAATAAATTGCTTAAAGAGAAGAATTGTTCGAAGATGAATTTTAGTTGATCTAATTTATTTTCAAAGCTAAGAGTATAAGATAACATTGCTTGAGATATATTGATGATTGGGTCTGAACGAGAAACAGCATTGGAGTAAGGTAGATTTGTATCAGCTCTTTTAAAATCGAATCCTAAAATGAATTGTTGAGCTATATTTTTAATTAAAGGAAAATGGATATCATATCTTAGTGATGTATCGATTCTAAAACGACGATCTATAGTTGTATAAGGAAGGGTTGGCTCTGGTTCAAATTGAGAAAAATCTCCATATAAAGTCAAAACGTGTTCCCAAGGAAGATAACATATTGCTTGAGCTGTATGTCCTTTAAATTCATTTATTTCATAAGAGGTTGTGAATTGATAAGATAAAATACTATCTATATAAAATGCTTTGTTTAGGTTAAAACCTGTATAAGAACGATTGCGACCAATGACATTTATTCCCATATCATCTGTTCCAATATAAAATCTAAAAGGAAATTGATCTTTAGTTATTAGTTCGATATTGTAATTATTTTTTTGCTTAGGGGTTAAAATTAAATTAACGTTTCTAAAAGGATTTAAATTGATGAAGTTTAAATGAGATTGAAGCTTTTGTTGATTTATAGGATCACCAGGTTTAGTTTTAAGCCTTTTTTTTAGAAGGTCGCTAGAAGTATATGCATTATTGATAACGATTATATCTGTAATCTTTTTTGGTTTTGAAGTATTTTCGTTTGAAGAAAGTTCATAGATTTGTGCTTTATTAGTGATGTAAGAGTGTGAGTAATTATTGAAAGGCTGAAAATAAAAAAGTTTATTTACTTCTTGTGGCTGTTGAAAAGATATTTTTTGTGTTGAATTTTTTTTATTACCCTTTTTTATGGCATCGGTATTTAGTTTTTTTAAGGGATTTTGATCTTGAAAAGTTAAAAAAGCACGGCTAGGAGTTAATCTCAAACTTGCGAAACTATAAATTTCATTGGTATTTAATTTTTTAGTATCTAATTTTATCGTTTCTTTAAAAATGTCTTTATTTTCAATTTTTTTAGTATGGTTAGTTGTATTTTCAAAATCTTTTTGATTTAAATTAATAAATGAAGCTTTATCGAGATTGATATCAACAGATGAAATAGTATTTTTTTCTTCATTTAAAGAAAGATCATCTCCTTGTTTTTTACTACTTACATGTCCTTTTGTAAGGATATGTAAAACTATAGCTACTATGAACACTATAGTGATATATATATATTTTCTTTTCATAACATCACCAAATTTATGTGTGATATAATTTTATTCTGATGTATTTTTTTATATTAAGTAAATTTAAATTCCAAGAACTTTTTTTTATCAAAGAATATATTTTATTTTAAAATATACTTAAGTAAATTCAAAAAATCAACAAGTAGAAGAACGATTTAGCTATAATCTTGAAAATTTTTCAAGTTTTTTCTATATAGATAAATTTTTATTCTATTTGTTTTGAATTTATATCAAAAAGACTTGAAAAATCTATAAAAAACTTCCAAGCTTAATGGCAATTTTTTCTTTTTTATTGGATTTTTGAATTTACTTGAGTATATTTTAGTATAACAAATAACAAGAATTTCATCAGCCAAAACTATTTTATTTTCAAAAATTAACAACAACCTGGAAAATCACATATCCAAGTAAATTCAAAAATCTGACAAAAATTTACTTTTCAGCTTAGAAGTTTTTTGATTTTTCAAGTTTTTTTGATATCAATATAAAATTTTTTATAAAAAATCTTTGGTTTTGAAGAATCATACTACTTAGCTACTATTGCAAAAAATTAAATCTACTATAATGTCTTTTTGAGTCATAGCATTTCATGAAACTCGGCTTTAAAATATATAACATCCAATTTTAATGAGAGTTTATCTAAAATTTTTCTTTTAAGAATTTACGAGATGAGTTTGAATTAAGCGAATATTGTAAAAGAAAGCAAGAACCATACTTTCTTTTGTTGCATAAAATTAGATTTTTGACATTTGGATCTTTTTGAAAATATCTTGGTTTTTCTAAGAAAATTAAGCTATTTTGATCTGCTAAATTCAAAGTTTTTAATAAAGATAAGAGCTTATCGATATATGATGGATTTTGTTTATATATTGTAAATGGAGGATCTATTGTTATGATGTCAAATGATTTGTTTAAAGTTTTTATAGCTTTAATAGCATCTTTTTGAATTACTTTTGTTTGATTTGTAACTTGCAGCGCTTTGATATTTTTTTTTATGATTTGGCAGGACTTAAAACTTTTATCTATGAAAGTAGCAAAGCTGGCTTTGCGAGATAAAGCCTCTAAGCCCAAAGCTCCAGATCCCGAGAAAATATCTAAAAAATTAGCTTTATTTATAAAATTTTGAGAGATATTAAAAATAGCATTTCTCACTAGCGCAGTTGCTGGTCTGATATCTTTTATAGTAAGCAGTTTTTTTCCTTTGAATTTACCTGCTATTATTTGAAGAGTCATCTGAAAGCTGGTTCTATTTCGAAAGGTTTTAGATGAGAACTTGCTTCTTTTAAATGATTAGGATTGTTATCTGCTAAAAATTTTTCATAACATTGAGAAGCTTTTTTTATAGCAAGCTCTTTTTGTAAAATTTTTCCACCTTGTTTTGCTAGATCGAAGCTTATATGTTTTTTTAGATTAAAATAGTTATCTTTAGTTTTTCCTTGAACAAATATTGTAAAATCGGTGAGTTTGTCTATTGTGCCGAGAATAACATATGGCTCATTTTTATATAGATTAGGAGATTGATCAGATAGTGGATATAGTTTTATATTAGCTGACTTTTCTAAACAAATTGCGTTGAAAACGATATCTTTTGCGATTGGATAACTAATGGATTTGAGTAGTTTTTGAAGTTTTCTTTTTATACCTCTATTTGTTGGGGATGAGATAACTTTACCTTTATTTAAGAAGCTAAAGAGTTCTAAGATCGATAAATTTTTATCATTTTCTAAACCAATTGTATATAAAGATAGATTACCTCCGTTTAATCGAGTCCAATCATTAAAAACTCTGTAGTTTTTAAATTTGTTTAAACCATCACCATTTGATAGAAGAATTGCGATATTAACTTCATCATTTTTAACATTAGAATTTAAAATTTTATAAAGAGGTATGGAAAAATTTGTAGAAGAAAAAATGCTACCGATATTTTGTTTTCTTAAAAAAGCTTTAGCTCTTGCTAAAGAGATATTATCAGCAGGATTTAAATTTTGGTTTGCTAAAACATCTAATTTTGTATCGAAAGCTAAGATATTAAAACTATCATCTTTTTCCAAAAAGGATAGTGAAGATGTTATTGCGTGTCGAGTTGAGGTGAGTCTATCTTTTTGGATTGAATTGGATCTGTCGACTAAAAAGAAAATATTTTGTTTTAATTTTTTTAATTTCATAGTTGGTTTTGGAATGAGTGTAATAGCAAAAATAAAGCCCTTTTCATTTAGATTTGGTGCAAAAGAGACATCGATATCGAAAAAATCTTTATATGAAATGGTTGTTAAATCACTTAGCTCTGGCATATGCAATAAAGAAAAATTATACGGAAAAAGCTTGATTTTTTTTTGTCTAAGTTTTGTCAAAGCCTCTAAATTGTTTTCTTTATTGTCTAAAAGAGTTGTAAATTGAAATTTTGAATTATTTTTTACATCTAAAGGATAGTTAAAACATAATTTTAATTCTTTCTCTTTGTTTGGAAGAGTTATTGCAAAGTTGTTATTTTTATTTTGCTGTTTTTCTTTCGTTATAAGAGTTTTTGTTGGAAATGTTATTTCTGTGAGATAATGTTTTAGATCCAAGCTTGGTAAGATACTTTTTACTTTTGTAAGTTCATATGATTTGTCTTTTATGAGAAGCTTAGAGAATACAAATTTTTGAGAGTTGAAGACTTGTTTTTTTAAGTGCAATGCATTTTTTACTAAAGTGTTAGATTCATGCGTTGGAAGGTTAGCTTTTTTGTTTGTGATTTGAGTTAAAATGTTGTTTTGTTTTTTTTGCAAAATAACATTTATTATTTCGTTGATATTTTTTTTACTACTATATGCTTCTGTCTTATTAGAAAATAAGATATTTTTAGAGGCTAAATAGGATTTAATCTCTAAATGATTAATAGATGCTATAGTTACAATATGAATAACTATAGAAATAAAAATAGAAATTTTTAAAAGATGGTTATTTTTATTTTTCTTCAAAAGAGTATTCCTCTAGTAATTTTAGATTTTTATTTACTCTATCTTCTAAATATTTTGTGCATATAAGAGAGTTTTTTTGCAGATATTGTAGTTGAGATTTAGCTTTATCGATTTTTTTTGGATTGTTTTCTAAGTAACCTACACACATATTTTTTTCTGCTTCAACAACCAACATATATGCCTTATATATTTTTTCTTTATCTTTTAATATTTGTCTCATAGCGTGATAGTCTTGCGATATAACATCTTCTGTAGAGGTAAAATTCTCTTTTAGTCTTCCTAATAAAAACAGTCTTTTTTCAAAACATTTGTTATTTTCCATATAACAAACTACATCTACATAATCAAGTGCTGCTTCTAAATGAGTAGGTTCATTTTCAAGTATTTTTTGAAAACTAACTGTTTTTAAAGTGCTAATGATTTTTTCAAGCTCTTTATTTGAAACTACGAAATCTTGTTTTGCAATATTTGAAAGTTTTAATCTAGACAAGTGTAGTAAAGATCTGAATTTAAATCTATTTTCTTTTTTGAAGATCGGTATAAATTCTTCATACAAATTGATAGCTTTTTCTTTTATGTTTTGCTTTTCATAGATATTCGCAAGTTCAAAAATAGATTGTTCTAAAGCTTTGAAGGGCTTTTCTGGATGAAAGCGATAATCTTGGATAAGTTTTTCTAAAAGTAGTGTTGCATCATCTAAATTATTTTGAAGAGAATACAGATAGGCTAATTTAATAGAAAATTCTTCAAAATTTTCATCATCTGCACTATTTAATAAGTCTTTGTAAATGATGGATGCATTTTTTGAGTAAGCTAGCATTTTGGGATTTTCAAAAAGAGTATTTTTGTAATTTTCTGATAAATAGTTAGTAACCTTACTGGATAGAAAATCTCCTAGCCATATAAGATTATTTTTGTTTATTTTATTTTTTGTAATTAAGTAGGCATTGAAAAGATTAAAAGCAGCTTTTTCTAAATGAGCATCATCGATAACATCATTTCTTTTTGCAAGTTCTAAATGACTATTGAAAAGATTGATATAGGTTGTAAATTTATGCTTGGAGTCATTAGATAGATCTAAAGAGATGTTGGCATAATGTATAAATTCATCTAAATTGCCTGTTATATTTTTTTTGCAAAATCCAATAAGCAGATTGATTTCTGATAATTCATCTTGAGAAAAATAAGATTTATTATCGTTGTCTAGTAAAGTTTGTAAAATGATTAAACTATCTTCAAAATTTTCTAAATCAAAATGAGTTTTAGCAAGCAAGAAATTAAACTCGGATAATTCATCTTTTTCAAAAAGTTCATGTTTTTGTAAAAGATTTGCAATATCCCTTAACAAACACTGCCTAATCGATATTAACTTATCTTCTGCGGTTTCATTTTGCAGATCTTTTATTGTTGCATTAACAATGTATTGAAGCGAAGGTTTGATGATATTGTCATTTTTAGAAATTGAAAGAATCTTTTTAAAGGTATCTTTGCATTTTTTTGTATTATTGGTTAAAAAAAGCAAATGAGCGTATTCAAATAAAAAATTATCCAAATTCTTCGCTTCATCGAAATCTTTTGAAATTATATCTTCAAAAATTTTTAAAGACTCATCGTATTTTTTATTATTTTTATTGAGCATTGCTTTTGCAAATAAACTTTCAAAGAGTTTTTCATCTTTTGGATATTTTAAGACGAATTCATTAAATGATTTATTAAATAAATCAAAATCATTTAAGTGAAAAGCACTTTGCATTAACATGATAAGAGATAGCTTGGTTTCTTGGGGCTCTAAATTTGAATTAAGAGCATTTTCTAAATGAAGCGATGCATTTTCATAATCTTGCATGTTGAAATAACAGCGACCTATAAAGAAATTCGCTAAAGATTTTTTATCTTCTTCGATGAGATCTAAAAGAGTGTCTTTTTCTGAAGCAATATCTGAAAAACGCTTCATTTCATATAACAACAAAAGTTTATTATAGGCTGCATCTTTAGATTTTAAAGAAGAGGTTTTTGTTATTTCATTAAAAGTTTTAAGTGCTTTTTCTTTATCAAAGTGAGCTTGTAAAATGGCTGCACTAAAGAGATATTCATGTTTTAGGCTAGGATTGCTATTTGCTAATTCGAGATAATATTCACAAGCTTTTTCAAAATCATTTAACGTTTTATGAATTTGAGACAGATATTCTCTTGCTTGATTTTCAAATTTTGTAGAAATTAAAGTTTCAAAGTCATTTTTCGATTTTAATAAAAGTTCATCTATTTCATTTTGATCATCAATCTCAAGAGTTCTATTATATAAAGATATTGCTCTAAGATATACAATTTTATCTTTTAGTTCTCCATTTACTCTATCGATATAATAGTTACACTCATCTATAAGTCTTAAATACCATTTTAAATGATATAAAGAAGCGAGTAGATTTACTCCAATTTTATCTTTTATATCTTTATCTTTGATATTTTCAAAAGCGCTTATAGCTTTTGAGTAGTTTTTTTCATTCATATGAATGTTACCTAAAATAGCATACAAAGAATCTATCATGGCACTTTTAGGATGCTCAACTATGTAGTTTTCTATTTGATATCTGGCAATTTCAAATTCTTTATCTTGCCAAAATTCGGCAATTCTTCTTAAGAACAGGGCTTCTTCTTGGGTTTGAGGATTAAATAAAGGGTTGTCATCTGCATAGCCCAAGGCTTGCATGCAAATAAATAGAAGTAAAATTTTTGTAAAAAATTTTTGCATAGCTTTCTTTCCATTTTTGAATTAATCATACTTTTAAAAAGAAAATAATAAAAGATAATGTATTTTTTGAAAAAGTCAAAAATTTTTATATAGGCTCTTGAAGAAGTTCAAAATTTTTATACACTCCATAAAGATCTAAAAGTTTATCTGTATCTTTGAAAGCTCTCGTTTTTAACTCTTCATAGACTCTCAGAGCTTTAGCATTTGATTTGTTTTCAAAATAAAGACATCCGAGTTTAAATAAAACATTGTTATCTTTTGGGCAGAGTTTATAGACGATTTCATATTCTTTTAGTTCTTGCATTTTTAAGCCAAGTTTATTATAGCTGCTAGCTAGTTGCAAGTGAATCCAAGGATCATTTGGAGCATAATCATTTAATATTTTAAGCTCTTCGATAGTTATCTTTATGCAGGATTGATATTTTTGTTTTAGCAGTTCTTTTTGATTTTTAGTAAAAAATATTTTGTTTTCGGCTTCTTTATATAATGAAAACAAAGATGTATAGATATTGCTAAGTGATGTGTGAACTTCTAAATCTGTAGGAGTTATTTTTAACTGATTTAAATGCTCCAAGATAGCTTCGGTTAAAAGTAATTCTTTGAATTTAAAAAGATCTTCTTTGATTAAAAAGGATTCTAGTTTTTTAAAAATGATCTTTGGAAATTTTAATAATATTTGTTCGTTTTTATTGAGATGATCTGCAAGCTTTAAAGCTGCTAGAGCTATTGTGAGATGATGCTCAGCAGAGCCGATTGGGATTGATAAAGCTTTTTTGCAAGCTTTGATAAAGCGATTTTTTAAACTAGTTAGTTCTTCTGATTTTTTGGATTGAAAATAAAAAAGTAAGGTAAGGTAGGTAAAACTTGTTAAAAATATACTCGCTAGTGTAATGGCTAAGACTACAGATGAGGCAAAGACAAAAAACAGAAAAAGGAATAAAAAAATCTCTGCAAAAAAAAGAAAAAAAAAGCTTATATTAAAAATACAAAAAGATTTTATTATTTTTTTTAATTGTTTTATTGTTGCTTTATAATTTTTGTTAGCTTCTTTTTGAAAAAAAACTTGATTTACTCTATAAACTTCACTATCTAAGTGAATGTTCACATTTA
>VAPE01005218.1_pt1 | contig 26809 bp, 26 predicted proteins | sample 3393911 | NCBI WGS metagenome assembly VAPE01 (sample SAMN08290436, study PRJNA428436) | hydrothermal vent metagenome | isolation source: Deep-sea hydrothermal vent chimney | place: Atlantic Ocean: South-mid Altantic Ridge
AACAGAAGTCCAATAGTTTGGTGTTTTAATGATTGGGGATTGGAATTTATTTGGATTTTGCGATTTTAGATTTGTCTTTTCCGGTTTATCCGGGTTAGGTTAGCCAAAACAAATATATTTCTTGATTTTTTTGGTTGAAGCCAAATCTTTTAGCCAAATCTTTACCCGAATCCCATCACAAAACCAGTCATTACTGTAATTCACACCCATTAAATCATTATATTTACAAGCTAAATTTTGTTTTCATGGAAAATCGTTGGGTAGTAAAAGAAGAAGCTGACAAGCAGATAGTTGAGCACTTGGGAAAGGAGCTGAGCATTAGCCCGCAGCTGACAAATTTGCTGGTCCAGCGTGGGGTAACCACTTATGAAGAGGCCAAATCTTTTTTTCGGCCTTCGCTGGATGAGTTGCCCGATCCTTTTTTGATGAAGGATATGGATAAAGCTGTAGAAAGGATATTGCAGGCTGTCGAAAATAGTGAAAGCATCATGATTTACGGTGATTATGATGTGGATGGCACCACTGCCGTTTCGCTTGTTTATTCCTTTTTGAAATATATTCATAAGAAAATTGAATTTTACATCCCTGACCGCTACCTCGAAGGTTATGGTGTTTCCTGTAAAGGAATAGATACGGCATACGAACACGGCGTAAAATTGATTATTGCTCTTGATTGTGGCATCAAAGCCATTGATAAGGTAAACTATGCTACCGGCAAGGGCATCGATTTCATTATCGGCGATCATCACAGGCCGGGCGACAGTATTCCCTCTGCTGTGGCGGTTCTTGATCCCAAACGGATCGATTGCCCCTATCCTTTTAAAGAACTTTCGGGAGCAGGTGTGGGTTTTAAGCTGGTGCAAGCCCTGGCGAAGAAGCTAAATATCAGTGATAAGAAAACATTTGAAAGTCTCGATTTACTTGCGATAAGTATTGCTGCTGACATTGTACCTCTAACGGGAGAGAACCGTATTCTGACCTATTACGGTCTGAAACAAATCAATGGCTCACCCCGCCCTGGCGTCTTTTCTATCCTGAAATCGTCAGGATTTGAAAGAGTAGCCGAGAACGGAGAAAACAAATTGGTTTTTACACGCGAAATTACCGTCAGCGATTTGGTTTTTGTGGTGGGGCCGCGCATTAATGCTGCCGGGCGTATTAAAGATGCAACGGATTCGGTACGCCTTTTGATTAGCAGCCACGACGATTATGCCGAAAAGCTGGGTGGGGAAATCAACATTTTAAATACAACCCGCCGCGATTTGGACACCAGTATAACGCAGGAAGCCATCGATATTATTAATGATAGTGAAGAGTTGAAAAAGAAAAAAACAACTGTACTTTTCAAAGAAGAATGGCACAAAGGCGTTATCGGTATTGTGGCTTCGCGGCTGATAGAACATTTTTACAAACCGACCATCGTGCTGACCCTGTCAGATGGACTGGTAACCGGTTCGGCACGTTCGGTTAAAGATTTTGATATTTATGATGCCATCGACTCGTGCAGTCATTTACTTACACATTTCGGGGGGCACACTTATGCGGCAGGTCTGGCCATGAAACCCGAAAACCTCGATCTGTTTTTGAAAGAATTTGAGGCTTACGCCGAAAAACATCTCACCGAAGAGATGCTGGTGCCGGAGGTTGAAATTGATGAAGAGCTTTATCTCAGTGATATCAATACTAAATTTTATCGTATTCTGAAGCAGTTTGCTCCGTTTGGACCTGGAAACATGTCGCCTTTGTTTGTGTCGCGTCATTTGATTGATACGGGTTATGCCAAAGCGGTGGGAAAAAACGGCGCTCCCCGTCATCTGAAATTTGAAGCCGTACATAAAAACCATTCTGGAAACCCTTTGAAAGCCATAGCTTTTAATATGGGAGAACATTATGACAAAATGAAACAGGGAAAAGCCTTCAGCCTTTGCTATCATCTCGATGAGAACAACTGGCAGGGAAATACCTCTTTGCAATTACGGGTGAAAGACATCAGATTTGAAGATTGATATTCCGGATAAATAATACCTATATCCTCGTCATTGCGTGAAAACCGGGCCGGCTTACGGGTGGCTGACGCCGCAATCTGTGGAAATACATAAGGACGAGATTGCTTTTTCGCTCCGGCGCACAAGTCCTCCTTGACGCTCATCGCAAAGACGGTCATTGCGTTATTGCGATGACGGTTTAAATAATCAAAATATTTTTTTAATTTTAACCTCCATAATTATTCATCCCTATGAAAAAATTAAACCGCCTTTTCTTTTTTTTGACCTGTGTCCTGCTTGCCGGGTCCGCTTTTGCGCAGACTGTTGAGCAGCAGTCATTTCAACTGAAAGATTTGAGGAAATTAGTGAGGATCTCATCACCGCGTATATCACCCAATGGCAAGCAGGTAGCCCTCATCGCTACACGTCCTGACTGGAAAAATGACAAAACAAATCAGGAAATCGATTTGGTTCAGGTGGCAGATGGTGCGCAGCGTAAGCTGACTTTTCAGCGGAAAGGTTTGTCAACATTGCGCTGGTCGCCCGATGGCAGCCATTTGGCTTTCCTTGCCAAAGATCCGAAATCTAAAAAGACACAGCTTTTTGTGATGCCAATGAATGGTGGTGATGCAGTCAGAATTACCCTTTCCAAAACCGGCGTAGATACTTATGCCTGGAGTCCGGATGGGAAGCAATTCGCTTACGTTGCACAGGATACTGTTCCCAATCCCAAAGCAATTAAACATCACGAAGATGCTTTCAGGGTAACCGACAACAACTACATGGCCCGCGCCGAAGTACAACCCTGGCATTTGTGGGTTGTACCGGCGAAAGGAGGTAAAGCCAAACAGCTTACTAATGGTAAATGGAGCCTCGGCACCGACCAGGGTTCCATGTCGGCACCGGTCTGGGCTGCCGATGGGAAATCTGTAATTTTCTGCAAATATCCCGATGTGTGGGAAGGGAATGCCTGGCATTCGGTGCTGGCATCCGTTGAGGTAAAAACAGGAAAAACCAAAACCATCGTTTCGGATGAAGGGGCTTCCGACCCTGTTTTTACTCCCACCGGAAAATCGCTGGCTTTTTTGCGTCCTCGCAACGGCGATCAAAATAAAGGATTTGCAGTCTATGTTCGTACAAATGGGAAAATCAGCGATGCTACTGCCAAGCTGGCACGAAACATCAATAATTTTGTCTGGCTTCCCGATGGACAGAGCATGCTGCTGATGGCTGAAAAAGGAACCCGTGAGGTGATGTGGAACCAACCGGTACAGGGGAAAGCCCGATTGCTGAATACCGGAGATATACTCCCTGGCAGCAATGGCGTTTCCATTTCTAAAAGTGGCGTCATTGCCTTTACGGGAAGCACCTCTGCACATCCTGCCGAGCTGTATGTGATGAAGTCTGTTAACAGTCAACCGCACCAATTAACCCATTTCAATGCTTTTGTCGATTCGCTTTCCATAGCTAAAAATGAAGACATCAACTGGAAATTAGATGGTTTTCAGGAAGATGGTGTGCTGACTTACCCCGTTAATTTTGAAAAAGGAAAGAAATACCCGCTGGTGTTGGTGATTCACGGCGGTCCCGAAGGCGCTTCCACCATACGTTTCTCACCGCTGGTACAACTGCTGGCCGCACAGGGTTTCCTGGTGTTCCAACCAAACTATCGTGGTAGCATCAACCTCGGTGATGCTTACCAACATGCCATTTACCGGAATACCGGAAAAGGACCCGGCGAAGATGTGATGGCCGGACTGAAAAAGGTGGAGGAAAAAGGTTTTGTTGACAAGGCCAACATTGGCGTTACCGGCTGGTCTTATGGCGGGTACATGACTTCCTGGCTCATTGGAAATTATCCAAATGTTTGGAAAGCTGCTGTTTCCGGCGCTGCACTCAACGACTGGGTGATGGATTATACCATTGCCTATTACCAAAAAGGCGATTTATACTTTTTTGGCGGATCACCGTGGGTGAAAAAATACTGGAAAATCTGGCGCGAACAGTCACCCATTGCTTTTGCTATCAAGGCCAAAGCGCCCACATTGATTATGGGAGATGCCGGCGACCCCAATGTGCCTATTGTGAACAGCTATGAGATGTTTCATGCTTTGCGCGATAACGGTGTGCCGGTAGAATTTTATGTCTATCCGGCAAATACTCATTTCCCGCACGACATTGTCCGGACAACGGATATTTACCGCCGATGGGTGGGATGGATGGTAAAATATCTGAAATAGGGGAACAAATATTCTCTTATTTTCGACTGGAAATTAACAAGCTAATGAATAAAAAATTTCGCCTTTGGGCTTCGGTTTTCTTCCTCATTGCGGGGGGTATTAGCCTGGTACTTTATTTTACAACCTCCGAAAAAACCTATTCCGATCAGACTATCAAGAATTTGTCGGACAAGTTACAGGCGCATGTTGTCAGTTTTCTCGAAAATAATCAAAACGCTACCGACAGCCTGAAACGCGATTTCGACACCTTGAAATACGGCGACCTTACCCCGGACTTTTTAAACCGGTATGCTTTCAAAAAACTCCAGGATAATTCCGAAATGCAGGGATTGATTGTTTTCGGCGACAATTTTCATTTTCTGTTCACGAGGGACAAAAACTCATGGGCTGCTACGTATGACACAATACTGAATGATACGCTAACCAATTGGGTACGGCTGAATAAAAACCTGAAAGTTGTGGGCCATTGGACCGATACGTACAACTACTTTATTGACGAAGTCTCGATTAAAAAGACACGTAATCTTTTAAAACATTCCGGAAAACAATCGCTGTGGAAAGTTCTTTTGCATAAAGGAGCCGATCAAAAAGATTTTATTTTGTCGTCAAATATTATCCGTTTAAAAGATGAGAAAAGTCTTGTTTTTGCTTTCGTTTATGATTTGCGCAGCCAAAATAAAGCTTTTTTCCCTCTTCTTAAATTGTCGCATCCCATAGTGAGTTTGGTTACGCCTCTCGAATACTTTACTATTCCGCTCTATTCCACTGATACTTCCGCAGTTTCGTCGGCGGGTCCGGTATTGGAACAGATTAACCGGTTGCTGGAAGATTGGGAAAAATCACCCCATCCGGCCGAACGTTCTTATCTGTTTATTCAGGAAGGCCGGAAATACTGGATGCATGTTGCCCTCATTCCACATTCGCTTGGGATGCGTGCTGTGGCTTATGCTACTACGGAAAAGGAGCTGAAAATGGTGGAGAATTTTAAGAAAAACCTGTATGGTTATGCTTCGCTGTTTTTTGGTTTTGTTGCCTTTCTATGGTTTGTTTCTTTGCGAAAAAAGAAACCCCGGACTACAGGAAATTTAACTCCTTCGTTTGCCGGAAATCCACTCAGAGATAGTGATATTTTGGACATTCTTGAGAAAGGGGAAAGTGAACAGGCTGAGTTTAAGTCGTCGTTACGCTGGGACTACCATGAGCAAAAAGTGAATCCGGCGCTCGAAACGGTCATTTTAAAAAGCATTGCTGCTTTTGCCAACGGAAAAGGAGGTTCATTATTCATCGGGGTGGATGATGACGGGGTAATTCTGGGGCTGGAGCCTGATTTCAACACCTTGAAAAAGAAAGATGCTGACGGTTTTGAATTACATTTGCGAAAACTTATCAATAACCAGTTTGGTATATCGTTTTCCACCGGGCAACTGGAAACTATTTTCCCCGAAGAGGGAGGGAAAACCATTTGCATTATAAGGATAAATCCATCGGATATTCCTCTTTATCTGAAAACGAAAAACAAAAATGGAAACGAAATAGAGAAATTTTATGTGCGAATGGGTAATGCTTCGCAGGAAATTTCATCATTGCGCGAGATACATCAGTACATAAAACAGCGGTTTAAATAGCTTTTTATACCAAAACCGGTCATTCTTTCAGATGATTGAAAAAATTCTTTATTTTCATGGCAACAATAATCAGAATGACTCCTACCGCAATGGCCAGTATGCCCGTCAGCACCAAAACAAATACTGCCGCCTGGAAAGGGTTAAAAAACAAAATGATGCCAAAAATAAGACTAAGCCCGCCATTGACTAACAGCGTATTCTTGCCGTTTAATTCCGGATTTAGCTTAAAAGCGATGAAAAGCTGCAACAAACCAATGAGCACTGCCCAGCTACCAATAATAATCACAAAAATCTTCAGGGACTGCCGGGTGTAAAATGTGAGCAGAACACCAATAATCATCAGCACAATGGCTTCCGCCAGATCGGTACCGTAACCTAATCCGTTATGCATGTTCAGTATTCCCCCCACCAGCATAGCTGCTCCGAGCAGCAAAACGACAATACCAAAATAGGTAACCACGGTTAAAAGCGTCTGGCCGGGCACAAAAATAGCAAGGACGCCGAAAATAATAGCAATAACACCATTGGCTGCGAGAAGAGCCCAACGTTGCGAAATATTGGATTTCATAACATAAATTATTTTGGGTAAATATAGTAAAAAAACTGTAAAATCGTACTTTCCTGCCTAAAAGCAGTCGGTAAGTCGCGTTTCTCTCTCATCAACAATTATATCTAAAACAGTTCCTGTGCACGTAATTTATATTAGTTCAAAATATTAATAAAATCAGGATATGTGATAAAATAACAGCTTTGTTTTTCGCAATAAAATAGTTTATAATTAATTGATATAAAGTATTTAATACTTTATGCGTCAGTTATTGTGAAATTTGTAGTTAACTCGTTAACAGCCAGGCTTTTATTTAAACCGGGAATAAATAAGCCAACTCTGTATGAGAGGAGAAAATAGTCCTTTCATTTTATATATTTTTGCCGCGTCTTTTAAGTGATAACAACATAAAAATGAAGTTATGGACTTATCGGTCAGTTATTTAGAACTAAAAATTAAATCACCTGTGATAGTGGGTAGTTCCGGTCTGACGGCATCGGCCGCCAATCTGAAAAAAATTGAAAACAGCGGAGCCGGATGTAAAGGCCCGGATGGAAAAACATGAATTTGAAAAGCTGGATGATTTCAAAGGTAAAATGAGCCGGGTGAACAGCCCTAACCCTGCCGAATACGAAAGGGTCCGGTTAATGAGATATTTCGAAGGTAAAAAATACAATTTGGGGTAAATAAAACATAACTTTATGCAAAGTTTAACATTTAATCAAAAACTGGGACGGTTTATCGTCAACTGGATTTTCCTGATGCTGGTATGGATTATGTTTACCAGCACATTTTTTTGGCAGGAGGTTCTGGTTGGCGCTATCGTTACCATGTTAATTTCATTGGCAAGTATCAGTTTCTTTACTTGTTGTACCCTTTCTTTTTTTAATCCCGTACGGATTTTTTGGATGATCTGGTTCTCTATTGTTTTTCTGAAAGCGCTGGTGGTTGCCAATCTGGACGTTGCGAGAAGGGTCATCACTCCTTCTCTTCCTATCAACCCGGGGATTGTAAAGTTTAAAACCAAACTGACAACCAATTATTCAAAAATGGTTTTGGCCAATAGTATCACGCTTACGCCGGGAACGTTGACGGTGGATGTAATAGGTGACACCTTTTACATTCACTGGATTGATGTGGAAACCACTGACCCGGAAGAAGCCTTTAAAATAATTGCCGAACCTTTTGAAAGAATTCTGTTAAAAATCTTCTAATTATGATCTATATAATTTATATTGCTCTTTCGCTCATGGCTTTGGGAATGATCTTTTCGGCTATCCGGTTTGTGAAAGGACCCACAGCCGGTGATCGCACTGTGGCTCTCGACACACTAACCACCATCGGTGTAGCTGCCCTCGTGCTGTTAGGATATATGTTTCACCGTTTCGTTTATCTTGATGTAGCGTTAGTATATGCTGTTCTCGGCTTTATCGGAGTCATTGTCATCGCAAGATATCTGGAGGGCGCCTTATGAGCATCATGGAAATTATCGGCGGGATATTGCTTATCATCGGAAGCTCTTTTTTATTTCTTGGTGGCTTGGGAATATATCGCATGCCTGACATCTACAACCGCCTGCAGGCCGGAACAAAAGCCACTACGCTGGGTGGGATGAGCCTGGTATTAGGAGTGGGTTTTCTGGAACCTTCCTGGATGCTGAAATCGTTGATTATCATCATCTTCATTGCCTACTCAAACCCCCTTAGTTCTCACGCATTGGCCAGAGCCACTTATCACAGGGGACACTATCCGTACATCAAAAGTGAAGACAAAGAAAATATGGACGCTTATCAGGAAGTCGTTCCTCACACTAAAGAAAAGGAGGGAAAAGCATGATCTATTTCATTTTAATAGCCCTTTTGTTTTTGTTAATGATTGCCGCATCTGTTTACGCAATCGTACAAAAAGATTTGTTGTATGCTGTTATGGCAACCGGAATCATCAGCCTGATTCTTTCCATACTCTACTATCTGCTTCAGGCCCCCGATGTAGCGTTGACAGAAGCTGCCATTGGGGTGGCATTAACGACCATTATTTTCGTTATCACCATTCGTAATACCGTACGTATGGAAGATGAAACCGATAAGAAAGAAAAATTTAAATCCGCTGTGAAATGAAGAAAGTTTTAGTAATATTATTGCTGGCTGCCTTTGGCTTTTATACTGCAAATACTTTTTTTGACATCGGTTTCGGCCAGCCCCATTTCATTAAAGGAATAAAGCCGGTAAAAGATATTTATTTGGCTCAAACTGTCAGCACGCTGAAAGTTTCCAATGCGGTAACCAGTATTGTAGTAAACTTCAGGGGGTTTGATACCCTCGGTGAAGTTACCGTTCTTTTTCTCGCTGTTACGGCTTTGGGTAGCATATTGTATAAGAAAAGACACGAAGTGGGCGAACGTTCGGTTATGTTTTCAGCCAGCAGCATTGTAACCTCAGGGTCAAAATTACTCTTCCCGGCCATAATTTTACTGGGGGCTTATGTTTTTATTCACGGACATCTGTCCCCCGGTGGAGGTTTTCAGGGGGGTGTGATTATTGCTACAGGCTTCCTGTTGATGTTGCTTTCCTACGAAAATTATTCGGTAAGCCATACGGCGCTTTCCATAGTGGAATCTCTCGCCGGGATCACCTTTGCCGGTGTCGGTCTGCTTGGTTTCATGCATGGAGGAACTTTTCTGCAAAACTTCCTTCCCACAGGCGTGTTGAACAACCTGTTTAGTGGTGGGATTATTCCCATCATTTACATTGCCGTCGGTTTTAAAGTTGCAGCCGAACTGACAGGCGTAATTTACACAATTTTACACGAGAAAGGGCAGAGCAATGGATAATACATATTTCGGCTTTTTAGATTATGCAGTTTACGGAACAGCTATCCTGGTGATACTAATTGGGCTGTATGGTACATTAGTAAAAAAATCACTATTGAAAATTGTCATAGGCCTTTCGGTGGCCGACTCCGGCTTAAACCTGCTGATTGTGGCCATTGGTTATTACAAAGGAGGAACCGCTCCGATTTTTTCACCGGGTTTTTTAGAAAACTTTAAAAATGTCAGCAAAATGGTTGACCCCGTTCCGCAAGCTTTGGTACTTACAGCTATTGTTATCGGTTTTGGTGTAACCGCCGTGGCCCTTTCCCTGGTTATCAGATTATACAGACATCATGGTACTTTAAATATTGATGAAATAAAGAATTTAAAATGGTAGGAACTCCGGTATTATTTATAGCAATTCCCCTGTTGGCGGCTTTTTTGATTCCGCTCCTCGGGATGATATGGAAAGAACTGGTCAGGATTGTACCGGGACTGGTACTCACCTATTTGTTGATATTAGCCGTTAACCTGCTGGATTATGTTTTGGTTCATGGCCCTATTGTTGAGGTCATTGCCGGCTGGATTCCTCCCATTGGTATTAATCTTGTGTTCAGTGTGTTTTCCGGGTTTTTGGTTACTCTTATGGTTTTCCTCGGATTGCTTATCTGGGCATACAGTTACCGGTTTAAAAGGAATGTGGATTTCGAACCTGCCAAGAAATATTTTCTCATGTTAATGATGCTGATCACCGGCTCGGTGGGAATTGTTTTAACAGGCGATATTTTCAATATGTTCGTTTTTATTGAAATTACCAGTATCTCTGCTTACGGTTTAACAGCATTTTATAAAGGACGCGACAGTGCCGAAGCTTCATTTAAATATGTGATGCTCGGATCTATTGCCTCTACGTTCCTTTTGTTGGCTATCATGATTATCTATTCGCAACTTGGCACTTTGAATATGGCTGATATTGCCAATAAGATTCACCTGATGAATCCGACACTTAAGATTGTCTCGTATATCTTTTTTGTTACTGCACTGGGAATTGAAGCAGAGATTTTCCCGCTTAACGGCTGGGCACCGGATGCTTATTCCGAAGCTCCCGGGCCTGTAGGCGCTGCTTTTGCCGGCATTGTGGTGAAAGCTTCTATTTATGCCATCATCCGTTATACCTATACCATTTTTGATATTTCGGGAACGTTCAATTTCCTTATTCTGATAGGCATGATTACCTTGATTGTGGCAGAAACTGCCGCCATTCGTCAGGAAAAACTCAAAAGAATGCTGGCTTACTCCAGTATTGGTCAAATGGGTCTGGTGCTGGTCGCTTTTGGCTTCGGTACGGAAGAGGGTGTTTTTGCCGCACTGTTCCTTATGCTGAACCACGCTATTATTAAATCTTTGCTTTTCTTCTCGGGAAGCTACCTCGTTTATAACTCCAGGGATAAAAAGATTGCAGAAGTCAACGGCATGTCTAAGTTCCTGCCAATTACTTCACTGCTGTTTGCCCTGGGAGCTTTTGCCATTGTCGGACTGCCGCCATTTGCCGGATTCTGGAGCAAACTTTCGGTACTGACTGCTGCTGCCGACAGCAACATGATTTTGATAATGGTACTTGTCCTTATTGTCAGCGTGGTTGAGCTGGTTTATTATTTGCGGGTCGTTAACAGGATTTATTTCTTCAAAAAAGAAGCCTCCATTGAGCCTGAGAAACCAACTTTCAACGCTTTGTTTGCAATGCTTGTGTTGGGAGCTATGATTCTCGTTATCGGATTCTATCCGGATGTCGTTACCGGCGTTTTGCACAAAGCTTCTGCAGGTTTGATGGATAAGAGCCAGTATATTCATAATGTATTATCGTTAAAATAAAGCCAAGACAAAAGACAAAAGAGAAAAGTAAAAAGTATAATTAAGTAAAATGGAAAATAATTATTTACAAGAACGGCAGTTTGGCTTCGCAATAGATCAATTTGTGAATTAACCAGGCTAATGCTGATTTTCATAATAAAGTAAAAATTAGCCTTCGTGAAATGCGTGAATCAAATTATTGGTTTCGAATTATTGAAGAATTAAAATGGTTAATTAATGAATCTTTAAAGCTTAAAAAAATATTAGGTTCAATTGTTCAAAAGACACGTTAAAAATGAAAACACTTTTGTCTTTTGCCTTTGATCTTTAAAAAAAACAGTATGGAAATGATACATATAATATTTTTAATTTTTCTCGGAGGTGCAATACTCACCTACTTTGCAGGAAAAGTAAGTAAAGTGCTTCAGGATATTCTTTTCCTGATCTCAGTGTTGGCACCCACTTACCTGTTTTTTGCCAACGTTGGCATTGGGAAAGATGTTACGCTTACACTTGGAGGAATTTCGCTTGTTTGGGGTGTTAATCATTTTAGCTGGCTCTTTTCGCTGATCGTTCTCGGTCTCGGCTCTTTTGCAGCCGTTTATGCCATCGGCTACATGAAGGGAAAAGAACGGAAAGGCTATTTTTACTTCAATTATATCCTCAGCATCATGTCGATGATGGGCATTCTGCTGAGTCGGGATTTGGTTTCCTTCTTTATCTTTTGGGAAATTATGACCTGGACATCATACCTGATGACAATTTACAGTGGCAATGATATTCAGCGGATTGGCATCAAATATTTCGTGTTCAGCGCTATTGGCGCTTATGCCATGTTGATGTCTATCGTTATTGTTCACCATATCAACGGGTCGTTTTTGATTGGAAGTATGATTCATGCTTATCCTTCCATGAATTTGACAATGCAAATCTGGATTCCCATTTTATTCCTCATGGCTTTTGGTGTAAAAGCCGCCATGATGCCATTACACGTTTGGGCTCCTGACGCGTACAGCAACGCCCCCATGGCTTACACCAGTGTTTTCTCCGGAGCGCTTTCAAAAATGGGTATTTACGGAATGGTAATAATTCTGGTTACTATGGTTAACCATATTCCACAAGGATTCTGGTTCCGGGAAGTCATTGCATGGCTTGGTGGTATTACTTCTGTACTTGGAACGCTTTGGGCGATCAAACAGGATGATGCCAAAAAACTGTTGGCTTACTCTTCCGTTGCACAACTCGGATATATTATTACCGGTATTGGTATCGGTACCGAACAGGGTATGTTGGCAGGATTGTTCCTTGCTATCATGCACGCCTTGTTTAAAGGGAACCTGTTTATGGTTACTGGTGCCATCGAAAAACAAACCGGAACAACTAACTTCACCGAAGTTACCGGTTTAATCCGCAAGATGCCATGGACATTCCTTGCTGCATTGCTGAGTATTATTGCTTTGGCAGGTATTCCTCCATTGGGTGGATTTATTGGAAAATGGATGTTGTACGAATCGTTGATTACAAGCGACCATTATTTACTGGTGATTGTAATATTCTTTTCAAGTACTGCAGCTTTTCTTTACTGTTACAAATTTTTATTCGGTTTCTTCCTCGGACAGGAAGAAAAAGAGTGGGCGCATGTGAAAGAGGCTCCGGTTGTTATGGTTGTTCCCATGGTTGTTTTGGGTTTATTTATGTTTGTTCTCGGTACTTTCCCGGGAATTATTCTGAAACCCATCAACAGCGGTCTGATTGACCTTGGATTTGTTGATTCCTACAAACATTTGTGGGAAACTTCTGTTATTTTGAACAACTGGGGTGACCATGTTGTACTTCAGCCAATCTTGTATTCCATCATTGGTATTTTTGTTTTCTTCCTTATTTTTCTTACTTGGAAAGGGTACAAAACTACCCGGTATGTTACCACTAAAGATATCAGTTCGTCAGGCGAAGTTCCCCGCGAAGATGAAAACCTGACTTTTTCGGTTGGTTTTATGCAACCTTTTCTGCGGGTCGTAGAGCCGGCAATGCGCCGCCAGATCGACAAATACTATAATGGGTTTGCTGATGGTTTGGAATCTTTGTTTGAATTTATGCGAAGGGTTTATACCGGAAACGGGCAAACTTATGCAATCTATGTGATTGTTTTTGTAGTAGTTGTATTGTTATTCCAGAACGTTTTGTTCTAATATAAAAATAGATCAATGGAAGTAGTATTAATGAATATTTTAGGCGCTGTTGTCACATTTATTGTGGCTTTTGTAGTGGGGATGACTTATGGCGGATTAAGCCGTAAAATTACAGCCCGTGTACAAAACCGGAAAGGTCCGCCCTGGTATCAGAACTTTATCGATGCCTTTAAACTGGGGTCTAAAAAATCTGCTATTCACCATGGCGTCATGCATCATGTGGGACCTGCCTTTTTAATGGTTACTGCGGTCATGACACTGCTGATTGTGCCGGTACTATCCGGTCACAACTGGTTCCCCAACCTGAACTTTCAGGGAGATCTTATTTTCCTGCTTTACATCATGACTTTTGGTCCTCTGGGAATGGCTTTGGGTGCCGGACAAACCGGAAACCCCAACTCTGCCATAGGTGTTACCCGTGGCTTGAGTATGATGGTTGGCTTCGAAATTCCGTGGGTGCTGGCATTGGTCTCTTTAATGATTCAATACCACACGACTTCAATCACCGGATTGATGGCTGTCCAGGCACAAAGCGGAACCTGGTTGATGTTTTCTTCGCCTTTTGCTTTTATCGCTGCTGTTATGGCCATGTTTGGTATGTTCAGGTATTCACCTTTTGATATTGTAGGAGCACCCACCGAGCTGGCTTCAGGGCCTGTTTCCGAAAACGGTGGGAAATATTTGTTTGTTATGATGTCTTCGGGTTCGGTATTTACATTTGCCAAACTAACCCTTTATGTGGATTTATTCATGGGTGGCGCCGATAACCTGTTGATATTACTCATTAAAACTTTTGCCATTTATTTAATTCCCATGCTTTACGGCATGGTAAGTCCCCGCTACCGGACCGAACAAGCCGTCAGATGGTTTTGGGGATGGCCCAGCTTTTTTGGCTTGCTGGCTATTTTACAAGCTGTAATCTTTTAAATGAAACAAGATGATTAACGATAAGAATTCTCAAAAAATAGTTGATATCATCCAGAATTGGGCGCGGAAACATTCCATCTGGGTACTCGCTTTCGGGACGGGTTGCGGGGCTATCGAAATTCCTCCTACCATGACTTCACGTTACGATGCCGAGCGTCTCGGTGTCAGGGGTGCTGCTACGCCACGTCAGGCCGATGTGTTGCTCATAACCGGTTATCTTACGGTAAAGACCATGAAAAGGGTCATCAGAGTTTACGAACAGATGCAAGACCCCAAATATGTGATTGGTTTTGGCTCCTGTACTATCAACGGTGGCATGTATTTCGATTCGTACAACACCATTAAAGTACTGGATAAATACCTTCCGGTAGATGTGTATATCAACGGCTGTATGCCTCGTCCGGAGGCTGTTCTGTCGGGTTTTGCACAATTGCAGAAACGCATTGCCGAAGGAAGGGCAACCGGCGCACAGCAATACAAAGAAAACCTGGAGTGGTATCGGGCTAACCAAAAGAAAATCATTCCTAACTGGGTTATGCCCGAATATAACTGGTAAAACTATTGATAATGAAGGAATTAAAAGATTATATAATCGAACGGATTAAAGCCAGCTTCGCAGATGCTGTGGAGAAAAATGATTTCAATTACAACCGCCTGGATTTCGCAGTGAAAAAGGAGACCGTTCCTTCCATACTCTTTTATTTGAAAGATGAAATGGGCTTTATCCATCTTTCGCACGTCAGTTGCGTCGACTGGATAGAGGAAGGAGAGCTGGAGGTGGTTTTCATCCTCTGGTCACCCACAGATAAGATAAAGGTCTTTGTCCGCACTCGTCTCAACCGCGACAATCCGGTTATGGATAATGTGGACATGATCTGGCGTCAGGCCAACACTTACGAAAGGGAATTGCGTGAGATGTATGGTGTACAATTTACCGGTTTGATAGCTCCCGATGAGTTTATTCTGGAAGACTGGCAGGGCCCGCCGCCATTCCGCCGCGATTTCGATACAGCTGCCTATGCTGAAAAAACCTTCTGGCACCGTCCGGGTCGTGAAGACGCACAGGATGTGCGCGAAACTATTGCCAATCGTGATGGAGAAGAGATACCTGATTTTGCAAAAAAATACTCAAGATAAAATGAGAGAAAAGGCAACAACATTATATATTGGCCCTCAGCACCCCGGTATTACCGGAAACATGATGGTCAAAGTACAGGTAGAAGGCGATACCATTGTAAAAGCCCGTACGGAAGTGGGTTATCTGCATCGCGCTTTTGAAAAACTTCAGGAAAGAAGAAACTGGCTCCAGGGTTTTACCCTGCTGAGCCGTTTTTGTGTTCCCGAGCCTGACCCGGTTGAAGAATCGTATGCCCGTGCCGTCGAGTTGCTCGAGGGCCGTGAAGTTCCGGAAAGAGCAAAATATATCCGGGTTTTAATGCTCGAATTAGCCCGCATTGGTTCTTATATGCTTTGGTTTGGTGGCCAGAACGCTTCCTTAGGTCTTTACACTATGGGGCAATGGAGTGTGGGCGACCGGAACTATATTCTCGATCTTTTCGAAGAACTTACAGGTGGCCGTATTTACCACATGTATATTTGGCCGGGCGGTGTTCGTCGTGATCTCCCCGATGGCTTTACTGATAAAGTGCTCCGCACAATGGACTATCTCGAAAAAAGACTGAAAGATTACGATGACCTGATGTTCGAAAATACCATTTTCCAGAAAAGGACACAAGGGGTGGGCATTATCCCAAAAGAAAAAGCGGTAGAATGGGGAGTTGTCGGTCCTGTATTACGAGGCAGTGGTATTAAAAGCGATATCCGTATCGACGATCCTTACGAAGTGTATGATAAACTTGATTTTATTGTTCCTACAGAGGAAGGAGGTGATATATGGGCGCGTGCTCTGGTTCGTCGCCAGGAGATTCGCCAGTCGATCCGCATCATCCGCCAGGTGATAGAAAAAATGCCTTCCGGTGAATATTACAACCGGATTCCTAATCCGCACAAATGGGCGCTTCCCAAAGGAGATGCTTATGCACGTACCGAGGCTACACGTGGTGAGGTAGGCATGTATATCGTGAGCGACGGCAGTACTTTTCCACGCAGAACACATTTCCGCGGAGCAGCTTATGTGCACGGTATTACCCTGCTCGAAAACCTTTTACCAGGTGAAAATGTAGCCGACATTTCAGCAATTATGAATAGTCTGGGAACCTGTCCTCCGGAAATCGAACGTTAATTAATTGAACCAGACAAAAAACAAAAAAACATGAGCTTTTTTGATCTAAACGGAACACTGAAACCTTTAACTGCGCTCAAACAGTTTGGGAAAAAACCACACACCATCTCTTATCCAAAGGAATCGAAAGAAGCAGCTGATCGCTATCGCGGTTTTCATTACAACGATCTGGACGAATGTATCGGTTGTGGTAACTGCTCTGCCATTTGTCAAAATGCCGCCATTGATATGATTCATATCGATGGTATTGAAGGCAAAAAGGGTGATTCAGGTTTACGTCCGCGTGTGGATAACGGCCGTTGCTGTTGGTGTGCCCTGTGTGTGGAAGTCTGTCCCACAGGAAGTTTAAGCCTTACAAAAGATTATCTTTACGTAAGCGAAGACCCGGATAGTTTCCTTTGGACCCCGGGCAAAGACAATCCCGAAGGGAAAAACCAAATTTCATTCTATACCACCAGGGAAACCTCACTCAACGTCTTTAACCGCGTTCCCATGCCGGAACTCGAAGGCAAAGAACGTGTGAAAAGCTTTGCAGAAGTGGTGCTGGGATACAACGAAGCCGAAGCACGTGCCGAAGCCGGCCGGTGTATCAGCTGCGGACTTTGTACCGAAGTTTGTCCCCAACACATGCATATTCCCGAATATATAAACGCCATTGCTGCCGGCAACGATGCCGATGCTGTTCGTATCATATATGACAACAACCCCTTGCCCGAAATGTGTGGTAAGGTTTGTACCCGCCGGTGTGAAGATGTTTGTGCTATCGCTACTCGTGGCGAAGCTGTTGCTATACGTTGGTTGAAACGCTATGCTACCGAAACGGCAGCCACTGCTGATATTACCCGCGAAATTGTGAATCCCGAAATCAAAGAGGCCAATGGCAAAACCGTGGGTATTGTTGGAGCAGGACCTTCCGGTCTGACTGCTGCTTATTATCTGGCTCTTCGCGGCTATGATGTAACTATTTACGAAGCCAATGCAAAGGCGGGTGGCGCTACCATGTACGGCATCCCGAAATACCGGTTACCTATCGAAAGTCTGGATAAACAAATTGATTATATCCAAAGTATTGGTGTTAAAATCAACTTCAATACCAAAGTGGGTAAAGACATTATGTTTAAAGATATTTATGACAAATACGATGCTGTCTTTATGGGCGTGGGTTTCCCCGATGCCTGGTCGTTGGGAATTGATGGCGAAGATGCCGAAGGTTCCATGCAGGCATTCCGTTATCTGTATATGATTAACTCCGGAGATAAAGTGAACATCGGTGACAAAGTTATCGTGGTTGGTGGTGGAAACGTGGCCATTGATGCCGCACGTGTTAGCCGTCGTATGGGTGCCGATGTAACCATTCTTTACCGTCGTCGTGTGGAGGACATGCCTGCCGACTGGGAAGAAATTGAAGGAGCTGAGGACGAAGGCGTTCACATTATCCCGCAAGGTATTCCCATCAAAGTGCATAAAGATGAAAAAGGTCATGTGAAAGCCATCGAATATCTGAAAGCCGAAATGGTTCCCGATCCTCGGGGAGGACGGCCTAAGCCGGTAGCCATTGAAGGTAGCAATACGATTATCGAAGCCACCTCGGTTATGGCTGCCATTGGCCAGATGGGCGATTACAGCTTCCTTGAAAAAGAATTTGAAGATACCATCAAAATCGAAAGAGGAAGATTTGTTGTTAACGAAAAACAGCAAACCGGCGATCCTAAAGTCTTTGCCGGTGGCGACGCCGTCAACCGTACAGCCGATGCTGTTTCGGCTATTGCCGATGGTTTCCGTGCCTGCAAAGCTATTGACGAAATGCTTTCCGCAAAATAATCTCTTCTGAGAAATAAAAAAAGGAGGCATTTATGCCTCCTTTTTTTATTTCAGACTGGTCTCTCAATTTATTTTAGTAAAATCAGTTTTTGAGTAGAACTTAAATTATCTGAGGATACTCTAATGAAATAGTAACCCGGGGTAACGTTGGCACCGGTATTACTTTGAGCATTCCATTTGTAGACATGGGTTCCTGACGGATAATTTCTGTTCACCTCATAAACCAACTGCCCAACCGAATTATAAGCCTTGATACTTACGTTTCCGGCATTTATAAGGTGGAAACTAATATTGGTATATCCGGTAGTTGGATTGGGATAAAGCCCTAATTTGATTGACTGCCAATTACGGACTGAGGTTGTTTTGTGGTTGTCTTTTGCAGCTGACACCGCTTCGGCTAATGTCATATCCTTTATGTCATCGTTCGGATCGTTATTGTGGCACCCCAGGCAAGAATAAGCGGGGCTTAAAGAAGCTTCACGTTCAGCGTCATCTTTAACCCATTTTCCATCCTCGGTAAACATCGAATTTGTGTCAACTGTAATCTTGTATAAGTGCGAACGAATATCTCCTTTAAAGCCACTTTGTCCTCTTGTGGCCCCTGATTTATCAGAATAAGGCATATGACAGTCAATACAGGTAGCATTACCCGGATGGTTGTTAGTTGCTACCTGGGTAGAATGACACGAGGTACAACTGGCCATTATTCCATCGCCGTTCCAAATAGTGCGTTTGTGTTGGTCGTGGCATGTTATACAGTTGAACCCTTTATTATAATGATCTGTATGGGTAAATTCGTCCCATTGTTCGTGATGCTTAACAAACCCGCCATGTGCATCAATTTTATTGTCATAGCCTCTGTTATGGCAGGTTCCACACATAAAATTAACATCATTGCCGGTAGTATCAGGGTGTTGAACGACGCCATTAATAGATAATCCACCAAGAGCATTATCCAAATGAACCTGTTCGTATACCTTGTCAATATTTGTTTTGGAAGGAGCCGCAACGTGGTTGCTTCCGGGACCATGGCAGCTCTCACAACCAATGCCCCCCTCGCTGAATGTTCCTAAATCGTTTACCCCGGACAACCATGTGCCGGTTGTATCACCTCCTGTAGTATGGCATTTAAAGCAGGAGTAATTGTAAATTTTGTGGTCGTTTGTAGCGCTATAGCTTACCCAACCTAAATTTTCACCATCATAAAAGTTAAACTGATTATGTCCCATCCCTGCATCAGAAAAAGAACTTCCGGCGGTGCCGATAATATAGCCGTCTGTACCTACAAAACGGACTTTCCAGCCAAAGCCACCGATTACTCCGGCTATATCATTCCACGTATGTGTGCCATCTCCCAGACTATCCAGCCATGTTTCTTCATAATTTTGAACAAAGTTTGGATAAACAGGAGCCTGGGCATCATGTATAACCGTAAATTTATACGGATGTCCGGAATTGGTCCAATTGGTAAAGTTTACCGCATGGCAGGGTGAACATTTTTGAGATCCGACATAAGTGGCCTTCTGTGCATTTGAAATTACCGATGTCCCTGTAATCAGGAATATCAAGATAATAAAGTGTAAATTTTTTTTCATCTTCCTATTTTTATATTAAACATATTTTAAATCTTTAAGTAAAAATAGAATGCATAATTATATATCACAATAGCATAAAACAGGTAATTTATCATACCATTTAACACGTAGATTTGTACACCAAAAATGATTTTAAGCAGTCATAATAATAAACAATTATGAAATTAAGTCAGAAAAAAATTCAATTGAAAATCATTACAGTCTGAAAATAAGCGAGATAACATCCCTTTGTGTTGCAAAAAGTAAAATGGGATATTTTGGGATTGTTCCTAAAAAATGATTTGTGTATAATATTTCTAAATAAGCGAAAAAAGAGAGAAATTTCATTTTGTTGTTACAAAATTAACACAACAGTCAATTTAATGAGCGCAACTCTGGTTGAAACAACAACAGTCTGTTTTAAAATTTAATAATGTTATGTTTTGAGGCATATTTAAGTAAGGAGACCACTGATTTAACTTTTAATTTTTGCATGATATTTCGCCGGTGTGTTTCCACTGTTCGCAGGCTGATATTTAACTCATCGGCAATTTCCTGATTACTCAGTTCATCGGCAATCTTACGAATAATTTCAGTCTCTCTACGGGTGAGAGAAACGGTTTCATTTATTTTTTCACTTTTTTTATTTGCATCGATAATGTCATTTATCAAAAGCTCTGAAACCTCTTTTCCAAGGTAGTGTTTCCCTGCATAAACGGCCTCAATAGCCTCAATAAATTCTGCTTTTTTGGAATTCTTCAGAAGGTAACCTCTCCCACCGACTTTCAGAACCTGATTCACATATTCTCTTTCTTCGTGTTGGGTGAGCACAATAATATGTGTAGCGGGCAGTTTTTGTGAAATGAATTTTGTGGCCTCGATACCATTGATTTTTGGCATAGAAATGTCCATAAAAATTAAATCGGGAACCAAATTCAGCGCTTTTTTTATCGCTTCTTCACCGTTGGTGGCCCGGCCCACAATTTTGTAACGTTTTTCCGGTCTCAGCATGTCGGAAATACCGTTTAAAATAAGCTGATGGTCATCCGCTATGAGTATTCTGATTTCTTTCATAATCACAACTGTTTTTTCCCCCGGAAAGGAATTTCTATAATAATCTCGGTTCCAAGGCCAGGTTGAGAATCTATGCTAAGAGTGCCGTCAAATGCAAGCACCCGTTCCTTCATGCTAATCAACCCGATTCCTTTGTGTCCGTTTTTTTCCAATAAATTAATATCAAACCCTATCCCATCATCATCAATAACAAGTACGATAATTTCCGCTTGTTTGAAAATTTGATAATTAGCAATTTTAGCTTTGGCATGTTTGACAATGTTGTTCATTGATTCCTGACAAATCCGGTACAACACTTTCTCGAGTTTTACGTCTATTCTTTCATTAAAGTCATAAGCATTAAAAGTAAAATGTGTGTCATACATTTCATTAGCCCGTTCGATAAGGTTGTTTATGGCAGCAACCACCCCGAAATCCTTTAAAACAATTGGAATGAGGTTGAGAGAAAGATTTTTCGACTCTTTTATTGCGCCCGATATTTGTTCGTCAATTTTCCGAATAAGTTGATGTCTGAGAGAGGGGTTTGCTGTTTCTAACTGACCGAACTCCTGTGCCGTATAAGAGATGGCAGTAAGTAACTGTCCCAATCCGTCATGTATATCCGTTGCAATACGCATACGCTCCTCTTCCTGTGCTTCGTTGATGTCTATTTGCCTTTGTTTTCTAATCCATTCGAGTTTTTTCTCTATTTTGAGCTTTGACCTTAAATCATGACCAACAATAATCAGTCCTTCACTTTCCCCCTGGTCGTTTTTTAAAATTGTACAAGAGATAAGGGAAGCAATAGTTTGACCGGAACTGTTGATAAAATAACTGGTATTGTTCAGGACATTTTCCCAGGCATTTAAAGTTTCTGTTTTGTCGTTTGTTTCAGCAATTTTCAGGTTGCCTCCAAATATTTTCCGAACAGGCTGACCGACGAGTTGTGTTTTTTGATATCCCAATAATTTAACCACAGCCTTATTTACATCACGAATAACGAAAGATGCATCCGTTATAATTAACGAATTGAACATGTTTTTAAGGATGTTATCAAGATAGGATTTCGATACGGTGGTCCTTCTCAGGTTGTCTGACATGTTGTTGAACGCATTTGCCAATGTGTTGAACTCATCTGTCGTTTGAATGGACACTTTTATGTCTCTTTCCCCTTTTGAAATTTGGTTAGCTGCAGTTACAAAGCTGTGTATTGGTTTTGTAAGCCGGTTGATAAATCGTAATCCACCTATCAGAAAGGTCAAAACGATTAAAATTCCCATGCCCAAAAGTGTAAGGGTACTGTGTTTGAACACCGTTTTATTTATTTTACTAATATCAGAAACTTCGAGATGAGTTTCTATTAAAAGCTCATCAAGCTGACTCAGGCCTGCTTCTATTTCACTTACTGTATTTTTATGAGCCTGTTGGTATTCGGGTTTGTTTTTTTCTGGCTGAAACAGCTTGTCCTTGTTTTTTTCAGTCTCATTCAAAATGTGTGAAATTTCGCCAAGAATTTTATTGTTATTAGGCGTTTGTTTCATTATTTGCCTGCAATTGTTTAATTTTTCGCGTGCTTCATTAACTATAATAATAAAAAACTCCCGGTCATTTTCTGAGTGGGATATGGTTGTTTTATCGGTAAGAAGCAGCAACTGAAATAACGACAATTTAAGTTCTTGCAAAGAATTCATTTCGATATATTCATGTTGGAATTCATTGGAAGTTCTCGAAAGAATATTTATTACAATCAAGCTGGTAACTAAGAGTATTATTGTTAACAACAAAACAAAGCCACCTCTCTTTATTAATTTTTTACGTATAGAAGTTTCACGCATAGTACAAAAATACGATTAATTTTACTCGGCTGATTTCACGGTTTTGCCAAAGTTTTTTATAACAAACTAATCGTAAGACTGGTAATCCGGAGGGAAAGTGGGGAAACCGCTCCAATTTGTGCCACTCATTCCGGTGATATTGTGCCAGAGGAGACAAATGTGATTTCTACTGTTTTAATCTTTGTATAAAGAAATAAAAAATCAATGGGACTACCAAAAAAAAACACGTTATGAGGGTTGGCAGCCCCATGATTTTTTATCAAATAAAATTATCAGATAACCTGCCCCTACGCCCCTTCGAGAAGGAGAATATGGGTGTTTATTGGCTGATCTTGTTCGGGTTATGCTTTAAATGTTCATTTAGACTTTAGACAACATTTTTTAAAAAAGAATTACCAAATCTATAAATCAAAGTTGTGCTAAGATTACTCAACCCTGCCGGCAATAGCTACTCCTATATACGTATCAGCACATCCGTAATATATATACCACTTATTACTTTTCTTAATTAATCCTGAAGAAAAAAGGACATTGTCAACCTGCCCTCTTTTTTCAAAACTTTCAGTAATTTTAAGAATTGGTTTATCAGAACGGGCAATTAATTTTGATGGGTCTTTTTTTGAAAAGAGAACCCAACCTGTAGAATATTCTCTTAATTTCTTTGCACCAAGTACTTCCGGGCTGCCATAATTAACCATTCTTCTATTTTGACGATCTCCCTTTGTTGCCCCGTTGTAAACAAGTAGTATTCCTTTCTTTGTAATAACCGGTGCCGGGCCTGATTCACAGAGTAATGCGTCAAACATACCTTTTCGTGGCGAAAAAAGAACATCTTTTTCTTTATCGCATGTCCAATGAATACCATCATTCGAAGAGGCCAGCCAAATATTCTTATCACCAAAATACATCCAATATTTACCATTAATTATTTCGGGGACAATAGCTCCTGCCTTACAATGCTCTTTCCAATTAAGAATAGGCCCGTATTTTTTCCAGTGAATTAAATCTTTTGATGTTGCAATACACATCTTCCCAACTCTGTCAGGCAGCCCAATTCCGGTATAAGTCATGTAATATAAATTATTAACTTTTGAAATACGCGGGTCCTCGCACCCGCCAATTATTTCGTAATCATATTCAGGAACAATAACGGGTTCTTTTCGTTTTATAAAATTAATCCCATCTTTACTGGTAGCCAATCCAATACTGGAAACACCAGGCCACTCTTTATCAGCCGTCCACCCTTTGGGACGAACACTTTGATCCGGCCAGTTTTCACTACCCCAGTTTTCAGCTCTATAAAACATATAAACAATCCCATCTTTAAGAATTACTGTAGGGTTAAATACAGCCATTGATTCAAAACCTGTTCCACTTGAAAACAAAATAGGGTTTTTATCATATTTATGAAATTTTCCAAAAGGGAGAATATTAGATTGATTGCTTCCTCCTCCGAGGGTATCAATATTTCCTTTTGTTGTCATCTGGTCAATAATGTTTTCTTTTCTTTTGTTTGCATCAGTAGATTTCTTCTCTTTGTTTGAACACCCACTAATAAACAGGGTAAGTATAATTATTACACTGATTTTGAACTGATTTCTCATTGTTATTTATATATTTAGGTTCCTGTTAAAATAATGAACATTAAAATTAGTTTACTGCCATAGGATAACAACCGTTTCTTGTGGGGCAAGCCTTATGTTTCTAACATCTACTTTATTAATAAGTTTGCCTCCAAAGATTATCCTGGCTTTCTTTTTAACCTTTTTATCGAGAGCAATGCTTACATTTTCATCTCTCATATTAACCAAAATAGTAAGATAACTACCCTTTGCTTCCATGGTTTTAAGCATTACTTGTTTGGTGTGGTTCAGTAATTTAAATGGTAGTTGTTGAGTAAACCCTTTGCTCTCTTCTTTAAGAAAAGCAGCAAAAGAGTCATTATTCTTTTGCCAGGAACCAAGACCTATGAGAGATGGAATCCATACGACTTCGCCCTTTCCGTATTTGTTTCTGACTGCAATTATATCGCCATCAAGAGTTCCTATTACCTTAGCTTTGTCGGTTTTAATTATGCCTTTAACCATATGTGCAGGAAGTTGTACCTGCGGGTCAGTTAACTTAAGTGCAAAAGAATCGCCAACATACTTAAACTCCATAAGTGTTGCGCCGAAGAGTTTCCTAAAGGGATCGGTGCTTGTATAAACATTTTCCATGTTTTCATTGTAAAACCCACTTAATCCTGTTACTATTAGTTTGTTGCCATTTTTGACAAAGGCATACAGTTTTTCTTTATACTTTGCCGGAATAGACAGCATATTTGCAAGAATAGCAATTCTGGGTTTGTCTGTTTTTAGCCCCCAGTCAAAGTGATCCATCTGTACAATATTACTTGGAATGCCTAATTCCGTTAAAGTCTGGTAATAGGAGATTATTGACTTTATGTGTGCCCCTTTTCTTCTGCCTGGTACATTTCCATTAAATTTTGATGATATAAGTTTATCGGCATACAGAATCATTGATTCAGGGGAATAAATCAGGTTAATATTTGATTTTACCGGTTTGGCTATCTTAAAGAAATCTTTTTCCGCTAACAATATTTTGGAAATATTTCCAGCCATGGTGAGCCGGTCTGTTGGCTTATTCTGATAAGTAAGCATTCCCCATTCACCAGCTTCGGCGCCACAACACCTGGGATTCAATGTCCAAAAAATAATTCGTTTAGCACCAGATCCGATACATGTCCACAACCACTGAGCAATATCTTCTTTTGAAGGACATAATGGATTAAACCCGCTAAAAATATTGGTGCCTCCCTGTAATTCGGTTACCCAGAAAGGTTTTGGCTCTGCTGCATTTCTAATAATATCACAATCAGCAGCAATTGCCATGGTGTATTGTTGTCGTTGAAAATACCTAAAATGCCATGATGGATGGATAGATGCCCCTAATGTTGACAGGAAAGGCATCCATTGAGAGAAATCGTATTGCGGAAGATTTGAAAATAGTAAATGGTTATTTACATGAGTTAAATGTATTGTATCTTCTTCTCTTACAATTTTGGCCAGCCAGCTCAGGTAATTAGTTGTATAATCACGCCAAAACATCTCAAACTCCGGATAATTTTTCCTGCATCCATTTTTGTTTTCATATTTTTTTTGGATAGCTTTCCATTCTTTATATTTTAAAGACGAGAAGCTATCTTTTGTATAATCTTTGACCCCAGGCTCGTTTTGCAATACCCAGGTGTCGAGGGCCGGGTAATTTTTGAAATGCCCAACAACCTTACGGACATATTCTTCTATCGATTTTTGATGTTCCGGATTTTTTGGGAATTTGAAACTTCCTACCTTACTTTCTGACGGATAAAGCGTGGCCATTACTTTGATTCCATATTTTTGAGCCATATCGAAAGCATAATCATATCTTGAGAAATCCCACTTGTCATTCCCTTGATGTATCTGATCTTCAAATATCCGTATGCGGCATACAGGCATATCGTGATCTGCCAGCAATTTAAACCACGTTTCCACATCCTGTTTGCTCTGCCCGGCTTCAATAAATACTTGTGCACCAATTATTGGTGCCTGTGCTTTTAATTGAATGGTTATTGGAATTAACAATACTACCAGCAATATTGCCAATAAAACATTTCCTGTTTTTGTATTTTTCGCCATTTGTAACGATTTTTTATTTATAAAAAACAACAAAAGAAAGCGGAAATTATTGTTGTGTTATTATCGAAATAGAATTTCTACTCCTTCAAATCTCTTGGTTTTCCGCCTTTACGCCAATGTTCTTCAATTTTTTCCAGTGAAATACCTTTGGTTTCGGGAAGGAAATAATATCCCCACACCAGACCGACAATACCGATGAAAGCATAAAACCAAAAGGCTCCTGCCGGATTGCCGTTGTTTACCGCCTGCATAGTAAAAGTATGCGTAGCAGCATCATATAATTTTTCGTGAGTAATGATTCCTGTTCCTGAAGCAGTAAACAACTTAACGATTTTAAAGAAGGTAAAGGCAACCAGCCCGTTAAAAAGCCAGTTGGACAAAGACCCGATGGAGGAGCCGATACCTCTTACACGAAGTGGAAAGACTTCAGAGAT
>VAPE01001634.1_pt1 | contig 26752 bp, 27 predicted proteins | sample 3393911 | NCBI WGS metagenome assembly VAPE01 (sample SAMN08290436, study PRJNA428436) | hydrothermal vent metagenome | isolation source: Deep-sea hydrothermal vent chimney | place: Atlantic Ocean: South-mid Altantic Ridge
AGGTTGGAGTATCCCGCCTGTGGTTATTTTTTTTCGCCTGCCTTGATCCCGTACAAAAATCCTCGATTCCGGATGGACATCAATTCGTGCCGAATTTTTGCATTCCATTATCTGCCGGTCGGAATTTTCATACTCCCGACACATTGACAAATATGAGTAATGCCCTTACGGTTCACCAATCGGCACAACAAAATCCGGGTTCAATCCCGGCGCCGGGCTGCGAACTTTTTTTTGTGCGGCCTGTTCCCGGTTCAAGCGCTCACTCCATTCATATTGGATGCTGTTCTCTCCAACCATGTTGGCAGGGTCAAGCCTGCTGGTCTCAGGGGGGAGCAGGTCAACGAAAACGAAAAGGAAAAAACATATGTCAACGCCAGAAAACTGTGTCAAAAAACAGACTTTTCTCATCGGCCTGGCCATCTCGCTGTTCATCGGTTTTCTCGGTGGTGTAGCCTTCAGCGTATACCAATCACCCGACAGTGTTCCAGTCGCGCAATCACCCCCGCCACCGCAGCAGCAGAATCCGTCAGCCGGGGACATAGCGTCCCTGGAACAGGCGACCAGGAAACACCCTGACAGTATTGAGGCCTGGACACAGCTCGGCCATGCCTATTTTGATTCCAACCAACCCGCTAAAGCCATTCAGGCCTATAACAAATCCCTTGAACTCTCTCCCGATAACCCTCCCCTACTCACCGACCTCGGGGTAATGTATAGAAGGAACAACCAGCCTCAACAAGCAATTTCCGCATTTGACAGGGCACTGCGAATTAATCCTGGCTTTGAGCCGGCCCTTTTCAACAGGGGAGTTGTCCTGCTTAACGACCTTAATGACCCCGCAAACGCCATAAGCTCATGGCGGCAACTGCTGAAAATAAACCCCCTGGCCACGGGGCCGAATGGTAAACTGGTCTCGAAGATGATCAGTAGCATTGAGGCCCGGAGCCGGAAATAATCCAGGCGAAAGAATCCTTTCAGGTTTCCATCTTCAACCTGTTATCGCCTTTTCCGTCACGGTTTGCCGGGGTGCCAACCAAACAAGAATGGTTCCCGGCTCAGTGCCGATTTTATCGGCTTCAAGCTTGACAGGAAATTGCAATAACTTTATGTTAAGAGACTATTCGCAAGGGTTAGCGTAAAGATAAAGTCACGGAATCGACACCGGAATCGAAGTCGGATTCCGCAATTGGGAATCGACCGGAGTCGGCCTGGAGTCGGGGCCGGGACGCCGGAAGGTGCCGGATTTTTTCACCTGCCCCCCCTTGTAATACTGTTTGTGACAATTTATTCAGATACCAAATCAACAGACAACGATAGCGTCAAACTGAAGGAAGGGATATTCGATGAAAAAAATGACCGGCGCACAGGCAATCGTCAAGTGCCTGCAGGAAGAAGGAGTTAATCTCATTTTCGGTTTTCCGGGAGGAGCCGTCATTGACCTGTATGACGAACTTCTTGATTCGGATATTACCCATATCCTGGTTCGTCACGAGCAGGGTGCCGTTCATGCGGCGGACGGCTATGCCCGGGCAACCGGCGGAGTCGGGGTGGCCCTGTTGACCTCCGGCCCCGGTGCGACCAACGGGGTTACCGGCATTGCCACCGCCTACATGGATTCAATTCCGCTGGTTGTGCTGACCGGCCAGGTCCCGCGCGCCCTGATCGGCAACGATGCCTTTCAGGAAGTCGACATCGTCGGCATTACCCGGCCCTGTACCAAGCATAACTACCTGGTCAAGGACCCGGCAGACCTGGTCCCGGTCCTGCGCGAGGCCTTTTATCTCGCCGCTTCCGGCCGGCCCGGCCCGGTCCTCATCGATCTGCCCAAGGATGTGGTCGCGTCAAAGGTCAACTTTCCCGAAAAGAAGAAGATCAAGATGCAGACTTACCAGCCGAACTACGAGCCCCATCCCGGCCAGGTGGAGAAGGCCTGTCGGTCGATGCTGAAGGCCAAATCCCCGGTCCTCTATGTCGGCGGCGGCGTTATCCTCTCCAACGCCAACAAGGAATTGACCGAACTGGCGCAGAAACTGAACATGCCGGTAACAATGACCCTCATGGGTCTTGGCGGTTTTCCGGGCACCGACCCGCTGTCACTCGGCATGCTCGGCATGCACGGCACCTATGCCGCCAACATGGCCGTTGCCAAAAGCGACCTGCTCATTGCAGTGGGCGCCCGCTTTGACGACCGGGTGACGGGACGGCTTGACGCCTTTGCGCCGCACGCCAAGATCATTCATATCGATATCGATCCGACTTCCATCAGCAAAAACGTCGGGGTTGACATCCCCATTGTCGCCGACTGCAAATTGGCTCTGCAGGCCATAAACACCTGGTTTGACCGGCTTAAGGATTTTGACCCCAAGGACTTTGCCGACCGGCATCGACCCTGGATAGAACGAATCGACGCCTGGCAGCAAGAACATCCGCTGACCTATCATGAGGAAGGGGACATTATCAAGCCGCAGTATGTTGTCGAAAAACTCAATGAACTGACCGGCGGCGATGCCATCATTGCCACCGAGGTCGGCCAGAACCAGATGTGGGCGGCCCAGTTCTACAAGTTCAACAAACCGCGCCATCTGCTGACATCGGGCGGCCTGGGTACCATGGGCTATGGACTGCCGGCGGCCATCGGCGCCAAACTGGCCTATCCCAACGCCACGGTTATCGATATCGCCGGCGACGGTTCCATCCAGATGAATATTCAGGAACTCGCTACCGCCAAGCAATGGGGGGCGCCGGTTAAAATCGCCATCCTCAACAACGGTTACCTGGGCATGGTCCGCCAGTGGCAGGAACTGTTTTACAATCGCCGTTATTCCGCCACCGTCATGGAGGTCACGCCGGACTTTGTCGAACTGGCCAAGGCCTATGGTGCGGTCGGCTTGCGGGCCAAAACCAAGAATGAGGTCGAGCCGGTCATCAAGGAGGCCCTGGCAACCGACAACCTGGTGATCATGGATTTTATTGTCAACCGTGAGGAAGGGGTATACCCGATGGTCCCGGCCGGCAAAGCCACCACGGAGATGTTGCTTGTCTAATCGTCGTCCAAACGAAAATACCCCGCTGCCTGACGGGCAGTGTTTAACCTCGAGACTGTTATAGGACCAGATCAATGAAACACACACTTTCTGTTCTTCTTCTGAATAAGCCCGGCGCCCTGTCCCGGGTAACCGGCCTGTTCAGCGGCCGTGGCTTCAACATTGAAAGCCTGAGCGTGGCCGAAACCCTGGACCCCAAGGTTTCCTGCCTTACCCTGGTCACCCATGGTGATGAATCAATTATTGAACAGATCACCAAACAGCTGCATAAGCTGATCGACGTGATCAAGGTTACCGATATCAGCGAAGGTGAATTCGTCGAGCGGGAAATGGTCCTGATCCAGGTCAAGGCCGAAGCACATACCCGGGCCGAAGTTCTCCGCGTTATTGACATCTTCCGCGGTAAAGTCGTTGACGTCAGCCCCACCACCTATACGGTGGAGATGACCGGACCGGAAAGCAAAATCAAAGCGGTGATCGATATCCTTCGTCCCCTTGGCATCAAGGAGATCATCCGTACCGGTACCATTGCCATGGCGAGGGCTCCCAAAAAATAAAACCATGTTCAATATCCAAACATCAACATCTCGGGGCATGACCGTTGCTACGGCCATGCCCTGTTCGGTTTTCGCCCCGGAAGCCTTCGTTTAAGCAGAAAGCGCCGCTTACATGAAAAAACCAAGGATTTCTCTCGCCCGCGAAGGCTATCCCTTTATCCTGTTCAGCGGTTTCATCACCCTGATCTGTGCCATACTCGCCTATCATATCGCCGCCCTGGCCGGACTGGCGGTGACCGGATTTATAACCTGGTTTTTCCGGGACCCGGCCCGGGTCGTTCCGGACCGCCCAAATGCCCTTGTTTCCCCGGCTGACGGCAAAATCATTTTAATCGAAAAAATATTTGACGACCGCTTTTGCCAGGATAATGTTCTTAAGGTTTCAATCTTCATGAACATTTTCAACGTCCACGTCAACCGTATCCCCTTTCCGGGCCAGGTCGAGCAGGTGACCTTCAAGCCCGGCGCCTTTTATTCCGCCGATTCCAAGCGCGGCGCCCTGCACAACGAATACTGCGCCCTCACAATTATGACCGACGGCAAGCAGCGATACGGGGTGGTCCAGGTCGCCGGTCTTATTGCCCGCCGCATTGTCTGTCGGGCGGAGAAAGGAGATTGCGTGCAAACGGGGCAGCGCTACGGCCTGATTCGCTTCGGTTCCCGGGTCGACATCTACCTGCCGCTCCAGATGGAACTTGAGATCAGCAAGGGCCAGAAGGTCAAGGCCGGCGAGACGGTACTCGGCCATATGAACCTGGCCAGCTCCTGAAAAACACCGTTCTTTCATATTTTATTTGAATTCTTCCCCACCAATAACTACAATATTTATATATATAAAGAGAATATCCTGACGGGATGTTCAAATGGATGAGGTATCCATGGAGACCAATACCAATTCAAAATTTTCCCCGTTGCCCTGCATGCTGACCTGCGCCAGCCTGTTCAGCGGTTTTTATTCAATTATCTCCGCCATTAACGGTCATTACTTTACCGCGGCCGTCGCCATTCTTGTCGCTATGGTATTCGACGGTCTTGACGGCCGGGTGGCCCGGATGACCCGCTCGACCAGCCGGTTCGGCATGGAGCTTGACTCGCTCTGCGACCTGGTTTCCTTTGGCGTGGCCCCGGGCCTGCTGGCCTATCTCTGGGCTCTGACACCGTATGGGCGTTACGGCTGGCTCGCCGCCTTTCTCTATGTGGCAACAACCGCCCTCAGGCTGGCACGATTCAACTCCCAGGCGGAGACCACCGGTCCCGACTTCGTCGGCCTGCCCTGCCCGGCCGCAGCAGGCATGATTGCCACGACAGTGATGTTCAGCAGATTTCTCGGTGCCACCGGCACCGTCAAACACCTCTCCATTCTCCTATTGGTGTACATTCTCTCGTATTTGATGGTCAGCAACCATCGCTATCTCAGCTTCAAGCAGCCGCACATCAAAAAAGGCAAGGTGTTCCAGCTGGTTGTCGGCATGCTGTTGCTGCTGATCCTGCTGGCCACGGAACCCCCGGTCACCCTGTTCGGAGCCATTCTCGTCTATATTGTCTCCGGGCCGGCCATGGCCCTGTATCAATTTGCCACCAGAAAAAAACTGGCAGAGGATAACCATCCGTCATAATTTAAAAAACAAAGCATCGCAGACCGGGTTGTTTTGTTTTCTCTCCATCCAGACTGACTGACCAATTCATTGCGTATTACCGGCGGCACGGCCCGAAGCCGAAAATTGACCTGTCCAGGATCAGGCCGAAACAACGCGATCCGGCCAACCACTGACCGGGTGCGGGAAGCCCTGTTCAGCATCCTGAACGAACACGTTGCCGGGGCCACCGTGCTTGATCTTTTCTCCGGCACCGGCGCCCTTGGCCTTGAGGCGCTCAGCCGGGGAGCGGCACATGCGGTTTTCGTCGACCGGTCGCCCCGGTCCCTGGAGCTGATCCGCATGAACCTGCAGCTCTGCTTCGAACAACCGCCCGCAACTATCATGCGCCTTGACCTGAACAAAGACTCCGCTTTTCAGGTCTTAGGGAACAGATTCGCAGCTCACTACCCGTTCGACCTCATCTTTCTTGACCCGCCGTACGAGAAAAAACTGGCGGAGAAGACACTGTTAATGGTAGAAAAAATAGGTCTTGCAGCGCCTGGCGGCCGGGTCATCGCCGAAGAACGGTGGACCGAAGAGCTGCCGGAAGCCATCGGCTGCCTGCGCCTATGGAAAAAACGTCGTTACGGAGAAACGGGCATTCGGATATACCGGCTTGCCACCTGATCAAACCACAACCATTCTGTTTATCATGTCTCATCACGACCAGCGGCCAACAGAACATCATACGGATAACAGTCCCTCGATAGCCGTCTATCCGGGCACATTTGACCCCATTACCAACGGCCATATTGATATAATCAAACGTGCCCTGCGGCTATTTGACCGGATCATCATCGTCATTGCCATTAATACGGAGAAAAAACCCCTGTTTTCCACAGCCGAACGTATCGATATGATCAAACGGTGTTTTTCAGATTACAACGGCAGAATCGGGGTGGACACCACGGCCGGACTTATCGTCGACTATGCCATGCAGGAAAATGCCCGCGCCATCGTCCGCGGTTTAAGGGCGGTATCCGATTTTGATTACGAATTTCAGCTGGCCCTCATGAACAGGAAACTTGAACGTAAGATTGAAACCGTTTTCCTGATGACCGGATTTCGCTGGATATTTATCAGTTCAAGCATTATCAAGGATGCGGCCAGGCATGGCGGCAATGTCGACGGCGTGGTGCCGGACCATGTCCGGACGGCCCTGCAACAGAAGTTCAGCTGACTCACGCCCCTTCCTGCCATGGACCAAACCAGATCAACGCCGGGTCTCAAACGTCGTCACCTTCTAATCAGGGTGACACAGGGAGTCCTGGCGGTAACGGCCCTGGCCCTGCTTCGGCCGCTGTTTCGTTTTACCGGCTTCACGGTCAAACGCAAACCGCGCCATATCGTTGTCCATAAAACACTGCCGGCCAGAAACGTTTACACGGAACATGACTTTATCCTCTTCATCCTTGCCACGGGGCCGCTGGCTGTTTCACGGATCTGCACCCACCTCGGCTGCCGGGTCAATTACCGCAAAGAGCTGGGACTCATAGAATGCCCCTGTCACCAGAGTCGCTTCACCCGGAGAGGTAAACGGGTTGCCGGGCCGGCCAAACGCAACCTGCCCACCTATCCGGTCAAGATTATCAAGGATAACAACGGCAAGGCAACAGGTTACATGGTGACCCTATGATCGGTCATGCCGTGAAGCGACCCCTCGGCTTTCTGAAGCGGCAGGCTCTGGCCGTTAACTGGGGCGGCCAGGCCCTGATCAGTCTCTACATCTCCATCTTATCCGGCCTCGTCATCGCCCTGCAGTACAACCCGGCGGAACCATTCTACTCCACCGCCACCATCGAAATCATTGTGCCATACGGTGATTTCTGGCGCTCCCTGCATTACTATTCCAGCCAGGCCTTCATGCTGTTGCTGCTCTGTCACCTGGCCGCGGCGATCTGGGAGAACAACCATTACTACAGTCGTCTTGCCTGGATCCGGTTGACGTTGAGCGTCCCCGTAGCGCTGCTGCTGCTCTTTACCGGTTATGTCCTGCGCCATGACGCCACGGGTGCGGCGGCCGGCGCCATAGCTGAACATCTCACCCTGTCTATTCCGCTCATCGGCCAATGGCTCAACGATCTTTTTCTGGCCATTACGGCAAACGGCCTCAAACGGGTTTACGTCAACCACCTGATCGGCCTGATCGTGCTGGGCGGTTACTGCGTCTGGCCCCATCTCCGGCGCTATACCAGCCGCTGGCGGGACCATCTGCCGCTGGTCCTGCTCATGCTGCTGCTGGCCACGCTCATGATCGCGCCCATGGAACCGGACAAGATCGGTCTCCTGCACATTGCCGGGCCCTGGTTTTTCCTCGGTCTCCAGGAACTTCTCCGCACCGTCCAACCATTCTGGGCCGGCGTGGTCTTCCCGGCCATCATCGTCGCCGCCCTGCTGACCCTGCCGCGGGAGGGGCAAAGACGCTCCCTTTACCTGATCTTCATCGGCCTCTGGCTGGCCCTCTATACCGTCCTCAGCGTGATCAGTTATTCCCGCATCTGAAAATCAGAACTCGGGTTCACCCTGCTCATTTTCGGTCAGGCCGATAACGGTAATCCCGGCCTTTTCGGCAGCGGCGATCATGGCTCCCCGGTCAAAAACCAATGACTGTCCGGCCTCCACCGCCAAGACGCTGCCCCGAACGCTTGCCAGGGCCTCAATGGTCTGTACCCCGGTCGCCGGCAGGTCAAAACGAAAATCCTGGTTCGGTTTCTTGAGCTTCACCACCACGGCCCCCGAACCGGCCAGGCCGCCGCCCCTGACAATGGCGGCATCCGTGCCCTCAATGGCCTCCACCGCCAGGACACTGCGCCCCCGCACCACGACGCACTGGCCGATATCGAGACGGCCGATCTCCCGGGCGACCCGCCAGCCGAAACGGACGTCCTCCATCTGCCCGGCACCCGGTTTTTTCCTGGTCAGAACGCCTTTGGGAAACAACAGATGATCCAGGTAGCAGGTAGAGGCAAGAATCTGGATCCCCTCGTCTTCAAGAGCCCTGGCAACGGCACGGAGAATGGCGTCATCCTGGCGGGTGTCGATTTTATTCCACAGGCTCAGCCCCTTCAGGTCCGGCAGCACATCCTTAAAAATCCGGGTTTTGGTGATGGTCCCGGCAAAGACGGCCTGGTGGACGCCCTGGCTGTGAAAAAATTTAATGATCCGGCCAAGTTGACCAAGTTTCACCCAACAGGTGACATCAACGGCATCCTCAAGTTCAGGCAAGGATTCGCTCAGATGGCCGACGGCCACAACCCTTTTCCCCCTTGCCCTCGCCGCTTCGGCAAAGAGCAGGGGAAACTGGCCGCCGCCGGCAACAAGTCCAATCACGGAATTCATCGGTTTCAGCAATTCCTCAGCCATTAATCATCAAGCGTACGTTTGACCACCCCGCGTTTCGAGGTCTGAAAAAATTCAACCAGGGTCTTGACCTCGGGACAGTCAGGGATCTCTTCTCTGGTCTTGAGCAGGGCGTCTTTCAACAGGAGTTGCGGAGAACGGAAGATGATCCTGAACGCCTGTTCCAGCTTGGCGATATTCTCCCGGCTTATGCCGCAGCGCCGCAGGCCGATTTTATTGATTCCGCTGATGCGCATGCGGTTGCGCGTCCCGCTCAGAATCACATAGGGAGGGACATCAAGGCTGATGCCGGACATGCCGCCCACATAGGTATAGGCTCCGATACGGCAATATTGATGGATGGCGACCAGGCCGCCGAGATTCACATGATCTCCCAACTCCACATGACCGGCCAGGGTCGCCACATTGGCCATGATGACCTGGTTGCCGATCACGCAATCATGGGCAACATGGCAGTAGGCCATGAGCATATTCCCGTTGCCGATCACCGTTTCACCCTTGCCTTCCACGGTTCCCCGGTTAATGGAAACATATTCGCGAATCAGGTTGTCATCACCGATGATCAGCTTCGTCGACTCTCCCCGGTAATGCATATCCTGGGGCGGCGCACCAATGGAGGTAAAAGAGCCGATCTCGTTGCGGGCGCCGATGGCAGTCGGGCCGGAAATGACGGCATGGCTGCCGATAATGGTCTCCGGGCCGACAGTCACCTGCCCGTCGATCACGGCATAGGCGCCGATCTCGGCAGTTTCATGTATTTCCGCCTGTGAATCGACCACGGCAGTGGAGTGGATGGTCATTTTTTTTATTATCCTGTAGTGTAATGAACGGGTCGCCCCGTGATATTGTCCGAGATTGGCCGAAAAGACATTTTCCGTATGAACACTCTCTAACGAAAGGCAGCCAGGAGGTCGGCCTCGGCCGCCAGCTGGTCGTCCACGTAGGCCTTGCCGTTCAGTTTGGCAACCTTCGACTTTATCTTCAACAGCTCAAGCTTGAAGACCAGCTGATCTCCCGGCCGTACTATCCGACGAAAGCGGACACCGTCAAGACCGGCGAAATAGAAAAGTTGCCCCTTGAGCGCTTCCGGCGCGGAGAGACAGGCCAGGATGCTGCCGGCCTGGGCGAGGCCCTCGAGAATAAGCACACCCGGCATGACCGGTTCACCAGGGAAATGCCCCTGGAAAAAAGGCTCGTTGATGGTCACATTTTTCAGGGCGGTGATACTTTTCCCCTCTTCAAGCTCCAGGACCCGGTCCACCATGATAAAGGGATACCGTTGCGGCAGCATGTCAAGGATATCTTTAATATTAATTGGTAACTGACGGTTTGACGACTCTGTATTCATTTTTTCTTTCCCTCGTTATTCGTTTTCTCCGCCTCAGCAGAACAACGGCGGGCAAGCTTGTCAACTTCTCGGCGCAGTTTCCTGATTTCCTTTAACATCTCCGGCAGACGGGAATATACCGCCACTGCCCGGCCCCATCTCTTCACGTCAATGGCCGGATAGCCGCCGACCACGGAGCCCGCCGGCAGGTCGCCGTGGATACCGCTCATGCCCGCGGCCATGACCCGGTCACCAAGATGCAGATGCCCGGCCACCGCGGCCTTACCCCCGAGCACCACGTTCCGGCCGAGTGTCGTGCTGCCGGCGATACCGACCTGAGCCACAATAATCGAATTCTCTCCCACCTCCACATTATGGGCGACCTGAACCAGGTTGTCGATCTTGACGCCGCTCCTGATTCGGGTTGTGCCGAACGCGGCCCGGTCGATGCAGCTGTTGGCCCCGATTTCCACCTCATCATCAATCCGTACCGTACCGACCTGGGGCTTTCGGAGGTGATGGCCGCCACTATCCGTGGCAAAACCGAAACCGTCACTGCCGATCACCGCGCCGCTGTGGATGATCACCCGGCTGCCGATCACACTGCCCGCCGCAATCGTCACGTTGGCATACAACACGGTATCGTCGCCGATCAGCGAATCGTTGCCGATGACCACGCCGGGATGCAGGGTGACCCGCTGCCCCAGCCGCACCCGGTCACCAAGACAGACCAGCGGCTTAATGGTTACTTCGGCCGGGACCACACATCCGGCGCCGATATGGGCCGAGGGATCTATCCCCTCTGCCGCAAAGGGAACGGCCAGAAAATAATTGTGAATAACGGCGGCCGCGAAATCCGGGTCCGGCACCCGGATAAGCGGCAGATCGAGCTCCCCGACATCAGGAGGGACGATACAGGCGGCAGCACGGCTGCCGGCCAGGAGCCGGGTCTGTTTCGGGCCGAGGACAAAGGTGATCTCTCCCGCGCCGGCCAGTTCTATGGCGTTAAGCCCGGAGACAACCAGTGACGGGTCCCCAACCACCTCGCCCTGAACCAGGTCGGCTAGTTCCTGTAACGTGTATGTTTTCGCCATCGTTTATCGTTTCCACTCGCACTAATGTTCACGGATAGACCGAGGATCATAGCTGATCAAAAGTCAGGCGTAAAGCAAAACCGGACGCCGCAGATCTTCAAATCCGACCAGTTCCTGTTGCCATGACTGCTCAAGTTCCAGGATGTCCGCCCCCCCCTCCAGGGCCAGACGGACCTGCCGGTCGCCGAGAATCAGGTCCAGGGGCAGCCGTTCGAACTCGTACTCGTAAGGCGGGTCCTTATAGGCGAACTCCTCCGGATAGAGGGTCAGCAAGGCCTGGAGCAGGGCGAGGCCGGTCCGGTACGGCCGAAAGACCGTCCGGTCGGTCACATGGACCTGGAATCCCCGGCATGGCTGCCCTGCCCATTTTCCCGAGGTAGGCTCGAACACCAGCGGCCGCATGACACAGCCTGGCAAACCGGTCCGGGCCAGAAAATCCCGCACCTCGCCGTGGCGGACAAAGGGGGCGCCGACCAGCTCGAAAGGCAGCGTCGTTCCCCGGCCCTCGGAAACATTTGTTCCTTCCCAGATCACCTGCCCCGGATAGAGCAGGGCCGTTGCGGGAGAAGGCATATTGGGCGAAGGGAACACCCAGGGGAAACCGGTCTCGGGGAAAAACATCCGCCGGCGCCAGCCCGCCATCCTGATCACTTCAAGGTCCGCGCCGATCTTCAATTCCCGGTTGCAGAGCAGGGCCAACTCCCCGAGCGTCAAGCCGTGCCGCATGGGCAGGCCGTAGAGCCCGACAAAAGAAGACCACTCATCCTTGAGCAGATTGCCTTCAAGCGAATTGCCGCCAAGAGGGTTCGGCCGGTCAAGGATCACCACCTTGCGGCCGGTCTCGGCCGCGACCTGCAGGCAGTAGACAATGGTCCAGGCAAAGGTATAAACCCGGGTCCCCACATCGACTAGATCCACCAGCAGGATGTCGAAGGACTCAAACACGGCCGGGTCCGGCCGGCGCTGTTTGGCGTACAGGGAAAAAACCGGTATACCGGTCGCCGGATCACGCGTGTGCCCCGACTCGACCATATTGTCCTGTTTTTCACTGAAAAAACCGTGCTGGGGCGAAAAGAGGCAGGTTAGTTGCCCCGGAAACACCTGCATGACCAGGTCCCGGCTGTGTCTGAAGGAGCGGTCCGTCGAGGCCTGGTTACAGAGCAGGGCCAGCCGCCGGCCCCGGAATTCGGCAGGCGGCGAGAGGGCAAGTTGTTCGACTCCGATTCGTATCAAGAGAATTCCGGCTCCAAATTGGTGTTTTTTGGCATCCTGACCGCCCCCTACTCCACGGTCACGCTCTTGGCCAGATTCCGGGGCTGATCCACATCACAGCCGCGGCGGTTGGCGATCTCGTAGGCCAGAAGCTGGGCCGGGATGGTATAAAGCAACGGGTTCAGTTCTTCATGCACCAGTGGCAGGTACAAGACGTCATCGGTCAGGGCGGCCAGGTGCTCGTCACCCTCAGTGCCGATCAGGACCAGGCGCCCCTGGCGGGCCTTGATTTCCTCGACATTGGAGATCGATTTCTTATAAACCCCGTCCCTGGGCACCAGGGCCATAACCGGCATGTCCTTGTCAATCAAGGCAATGGGTCCGTGCTTCAGTTCGCCGGCGGCATACCCTTCGGCGTGGATATAGGAAATTTCCTTGAGCTTGAGCGCCCCTTCCAGGGCAATGGGGAAATTCAGTCCCCGACCGACAAAAAGAAAATCCCGGCTGTCGTAATAGCGCTCAATCAGCCGCCGAATCCGGCGCTGCAACTCCGGCAGCTCTTTTTCTATGACCCCGGCGATGTTGACCAGGGCGGAGCCGAGCTCCCGCAAGGTATCAGGGGTAATGGTCCCCCTGATCTTGCCCAGATACAGGGTCAGCAAGAACAGGGCGGTCAGCTGGCTGGTAAAGGCCTTGGTCGAAGCCACCCCGATTTCCGGCCCGGCATGGGTATAGATCACGCCGTCGGCCTCCCGGGTCATGGTGGAGCCCACCACGTTGCAAATGGTAATGACCCTTGACCCCAGCTCGGCGGCAAGCCTGGTACCGGCCAGGGTGTCCGCGGTCTCGCCGGACTGGGAGATCGCAATGGTCAGGACCCGGTCATTCAGCAACAGCGTCCGGTACCGGAACTCCGAGGCGATATCCACCTCCACCGGGATGCCGACCCACTTTTCAATCCAGTACCTGGCCACCAGGGCCGCATGCCAGGACGTACCGCAGGCCACCAGGGAAATACGTTCGATCCTGTTGACCGCCGCGCTATCCAGGCCGATTTCCGGCAGATTGATCTCCCCGGTATCCGGAATGATCCTGCCGCTGACAGTGTCGAGAATGGCCCGGGGCTGTTCAAAAATCTCCTTGAGCATGAAATGTTTGAAGCCGGCCTTTTCAGCCATGGCGGCATTCCAGTCAATGGTGCGAACTTCCTTCTCACGACAAGGGCCGCCGTCAATGCTCATGATTTCATAGGTACCCGGATTCAACACCGCCATCTCGCGGTCATCAAGAAAAATGACCTGGCGGGTATAGGGCAGAATGGCCGGGACATCGGAGGCCATGTAGCAGGCATCATCGTCGATGCCGAGGACCAGCGGGCTGTGATTACGGGCGGCGATCAGGGTCCCGGGCTGCCTGGACCACAGGACCCCGAGGGCATACGAGCCCTCCACCCGGGCCAGGGTCCGGCGTACCGCAGCGGCCAGGTCATCCTCAAGATAGTGCTCGATAAGGTGGGCCAGCACCTCGGTATCGGTTTCCGAAGCAAAGCGGTGGCCCGCGGCCAGCAGCTCTTCCTTCAGGGAACCGTAATTTTCAATAATACCGTTATGCACCACGACCAGCTCACCGGTGCAGTCACTGTGCGGATGGGCGTTGGTCATAGTCGGCGCCCCATGGGTGGCCCAACGGGTGTGCCCCAGGCCGGTGTGGCTGGAGACGCCTATGTTTTCATCCACAACCGCTTCCAGGTTTGCCAGTTTGCCCTCGGCCCGGTATTTAACCAGCCGCTCGTTATAAGAATACACGAGACCGGCTGAATCATAGCCCCGATACTCAAGACGCCGCAACCCTTCAAGCAGCACCGGCACGACCTTTCGGATGCCGGTATAGCCTACAATTCCGCACATATCAGCTTTTTGCTCCCTCTGCTTAACATGAATATTGTGTCTGTTCGCAAACGAGTTCTTTTGGTTCGTGGTTCGAGATCAAGGCCGGCGAAGAAAATAACCGCAGGCCGGATCACCCCGGGTTCTTTCTTTTGCGTATAACACCGGGATCGGGCAAAGAGACCGTTTCCGAACAGAAAGTGACCTGATGTTCACCCGTTGAATAGTAGCACAAGAAAAATGAGATGAATACTGAAAAACCCTGAAAAATCCCAAAAAACCAAGAGAAAAATGACTTTGCATGAAATAGGAAAAACAGGTATCCTGAACAAAAAAGTTTCAAATTATGGATAATTTCATGGATGAACGGGAACAACTCAAAAAACTGCTGCTCGAAAAATCATACCGGCAAGGTACTTTTACCCTGACCTCGGGTTTGACTTCCGATTTTTACGTGGACGGGAAACAGACCACCCTTGACGCCGAAGGCGCCTATCTGTGCGGACGCCTGCTGTACGAACTTATCAGGAAACATGACCGGAAAATCATCGGGGTCGGCGGCATGACGCTTGGGGCCGATCCGCTGGTTACCGCGGTTTCCTTGGTCAGCTACCTGGAAAAAAATCCCATTCCCGCCTTTATCGTGCGAAAAGAGGCCAAGGGACACGGCACCGGCAATTTCATCGAGGGCAAGAACAATCTGCAACCGGGCGGCACGGTTGCCCTGGTCGAGGACGTGGTCACCACCGGCGGCACCCTCATCAAGGTCATCGAACGGGTGGAGAATGAAGGATTCAAGGTCGGCCTGGTCGCGACCATTGTCGATCGTCAGGAAGGCGGGACCGAGACCCTGGCCGGGCACGGCTATCCCCTGGCCTCGATTTTCACCCGCGAACAGCTGATCGGCTGAGGCCGGCAAGAAATGAAGTGCGAAAAATGCGGTGAAAAACTTGAGGTGGTACGACGTTGCCGGCAGGTTCGTCTCAAGTGCAACGGCTGCCGGCATGAGTACCGGATCCACGAGGTCGCATCCCGGCTTGATGCGGAGACAGAGGCTGTGCTGGAGCGCTATACCGCCATTATCTATGACTGATTTTCACTAGTTACGGCTGATTTCCATGGAAACGGTTAAAATTTTTGTCAGACCTGATAATACCGTAACCATTGTCTGTCCCTCCTGTAGCCTGGTAAAAAATGCTGCAGTCGGCGCTTACAAAAACAAATGCCATAACATCAAGGTTCGCTGTCCATGTGGAACCCAGTTCATGGTCCACCTTGATTTCCGGCGCTACTTCCGCAAACCGACCGACCTGCCAGGATTCTACAGAATCATAAAACCACCCGGCATCATGGGCTTCGGGGATATCAATGTCAAGGACATCTCCCTGGGAGGTATCGGTTTCACCGTCTCCGGTAAAAACCGGATAGAGGTCGGGCAGACTCTCTCCCTTGACTTCACCCTCGACGATAAAAAAAGGACCATGCTCAAAAAAGAGGTAATCGTCCAGTCAATCGAGGGCGACTTCGTCGGCAGTTACTTTTCCGACAATGAACTATTTGAAAAGGAACTCGGTTTTTTTCTACGGTTCTGACCAGGCCCGAATTCGTGATTTTTTTGTTTGACACGGCTTATCTGCTATTATAGGTGATGTATTGAGTCTTGATCGGCTTGATAAACTTTATGGCGGGGGCGAAGCGGAACTATCCCTCCGTTGCCCGCCAGGAGAGATGGATTTCTTGTCAACTTACAGGATGCTAAATTGAAGGATGCAGCATTATTTAACCGGCGCGGTATTGATTTTTTACAGGCCGGCCAGTTCAAAGAGGCTATTCGGTGTTTCAACCAGGCCATTGGGCTCAATCCGGCATTCCCCGATGCCTACCATAACCTGGGAGAGGCCTACACAAGGCTTGGTCAAAGTGTTGACCCGCCGCCGGCTGCCGGCGTGAAAGAGCCGCGAAAGAAGAAGAAACCAGCAGCGCCAACGACGCCTTCTCCTGATGCAGATGCGACCGATAACCTCTATAATGATTTGCTTTCCGTCAGTTTAACCGCGATTGACAATGTCTGGGACGAGTTATTTGCAAGCAGCCCGGAAGAGATTCACAATGTCTGGGATGAATGCTTCTCGGATTCGTCCGAGGATTGTAGCTTCCCGGCAATCCTGGAGTTTCTTGACGGCAGGATTGAAAATATTGCCAAGGCGGTTTTGTTCCAACCAGCAGACAGCAATGACCTGGCCCTCATGGAGGAGGGCGGGGACGGCAACCGCATTTTCCCCCTGAACCAACTCAGTTGCATCCGCATGGCTGGGCTGCCGGCGGAATTCGCTCAATCCAAGGACCTCTCCTGTCATGTCGAGATCATCGAAACCGTCGACGGAAAAAGCTACCAGAAATATATACCTGCTGAGCAAAATCTGAAAAATCTGCTTTTAGGTTTCACCAGAAAAAGAGACAATCGTTTAAAATATATTTTGTTTCCGATGATAAATATCAGGAAACGTATCCAGAAACGTTTTATCGGCGAGATCCTTATCGAGAAAGGGATAATTGACACTCCTGACTTCAGGCAGGCCCTTGACGTATACAATCGTTACCGACAACTGAAATTCGGACAAATTGTCGCCAAACAGGCCAACATTCTTTACCCGGCCGTGGAGGTGGAAATCCAGAATGCCTATAAGAAAGGCATAGACGGAATCAAGGTAGGAGAAATTTTACTGGCGGCCGGCCTGGTTGACCAACAGCAGATAAGTGCGGCCCTGGCGGTTCAGAAAAAGATAAGGCGGAAAAAAATCGGCCAGTTTCTGATCGAAAAAGGTATCCTCAAAGAGGAGGAGGTGTACGTCGCCTTGGCTGAAAAATACAGAATGCCGTTTATTGACCTGCGGCAGCAGACCATTTCCAGAAGGATACTGACCCTGCTTCCCCGTGAATTGGTATTGAAATTACAGGTTCTGCCTATCTCGCAGCAAGATTCCACCCTCGTTGTCGCCACTTTCTTAACAGATGTCCCCGTAATCAAAGATCTGATTGCACAACATACCGAACAAAAGGACATTCAACTCGTTCTGACCCGGCCCTCTCACCTAAGGAAGATCATCCGCCAGTTGTATCCAAAGACGAATTCGGACTCATAATCTCCACTCTGCTGAGCCATGACCGGAGCAGACACCTCCCGCCTGACTGCAACCTGCAACCGCGGCATCATAGCCTTCAGCGAGATAAACCGTCCAACGCCACCCATCCTCTATTGTAACATTTTACCACAATAAAAATTGTAATTGACACGAAAGAGCACATAGTGTTAATTTATAAAATTTCAGATTTTATAAATTATAACCTTCTCGCTCTCCCGCTACCGGATTGAAGCGAGGGCCATTATGACCAGGAGGAGGAATTATGCGCCGTTACGAAACCACCTATATCTTACGCCCGAATCTGGGCGAAAGCCAGATTACCGAAATTATCGACCGGACCAACGATATTATCAAAAATGATGGCGGGACCATCATTGATTTAAATCGTTGGGGCCTGAAGACCCTGGCTTATGAAATCAAAAAAGAAAAGCAGGGCCACTACATCTATTTTGATTATACCGCCCACGGATCAACCGTCGAGGAAATGGAACGTATATTCCGGATCGACGATCAGGTCCTGCGTTTTCTTACTATAAAGCTGGCCGATTCCATTGACCAGGAAACAATCGATAACGAGATTGAGCGAATAGTTGCTTCTGCGGCGGCCGAGAAACTGGCAGAGGAAACGGAGGAAGCAGCTGAAGAGAAACCGGCCGAGGACACGGAACAAGCCAGTGAAGAGACAGGCCCGACAGTGGCCGGCTCTTCTTCGACAGATACAGATCGGAACGAAGAATAGACTCTGATCCGGATAGACCATCATATATAGCATAGGAGAAGCACATGGCTCCACGCAATAGAACATTTCGCCCCAGGGTATGCCGATTCTGCACGGACAAAGAACTGGTTATTGACTATAAAGATGTAAAAGTGCTCAGGAATCTTGTCACGGAACGCGGCAAGATTGTCCCCAGGCGGATTTACGGCACCTGTGCCAGGCATCAACGCCGGGTCACCGAGGCGATCAAACGTGCCCGGCAACTGGCCTTAATGTCGTACAGCGGGTCGACCCAGTACTAAAAAAAAGAATAGACGATAAAGCATGACGGCGCAGTGGAGCGCTCAATCCGGTGGTCGTTTTTTCAACGGCCCGACAATCCTGCTGGCCGTGGCCTTTTTGCTACCGGCACTGATTCCCGGACTCTTTGGCTGGATAAGCGGGATGATGGCGATCCCGGTTTTCTATTTTCTCAAGGTCGACGGAGAGAGACAAGGCGGCATTGAGATTCGCAACAGCATTCTGCTGGCAGGCGCAGGTGCACTTGTATTACAGCAGTTACCGGTCATGCTCTTTTCGCTGACCCTGATTCCGCTGGCATACAGTTTGACGCGCAGTGCCGCCGCCGGTGAGAATGAAGTCCGCACCGGCGCCAAAGGGGTGATCGTCCTGGGGGTCAGCTGGTTTGTCTTCTGGGCGGTATACGGGACAATATTGGGCATTAACCCCTATACCCATCTCCTCAAAACGCTTGATAGCGGCTTTGCTCAAGCATACGAAATTTATAGCAAAAATGGCAACCTGCCCGCAGACACCCTGCTGAATCTCGAACAGGTTATCCATGAACTGCGCCGGCTTATCCCGATAATCCTGCCGGGGATGCTGGCATGTTCGGTCCTGATGACCGTCTGGATGAACATGGTCGGCGCGAACAGCCTTTTGCAAAGACTGCGGCCGGAGCTGGCACCATGGCGAAAATACTCGCACTGGCGACTGCCCGACAGGATTGTCTGGCTGCCCATTGTCGCCGGGGTTGCCTTAATTGTCGGCAGTGGTATTGTAAAAAATGCGGCAATCGGGATTCTTCTTGTTTCGGCTCTGCTCTATTTTTTCCAGGGACTGGCAGTACTTATCTACCTTTTTGATAAATGGAATGTCCCCTTATATGTAAGAATTTTAATCTACGGCATTATTGTGCTTCAGGGCTATGGCCTCTTTGTGCTGGTCATAACAGGCGTAGCTGACGTCTGGACAGATTTTAGGCATCGGCACGACAATAAGCAACACCCCGACAACTGACAGCTGTTTGAAAAATGAGGATGAGACCATGGAAGTTATACTGAAAGAAACGATTGATAATCTTGGCCAGGAAGGCGATATTGTAAAAGTCAAAGCCGGCTACGCACGAAACTACCTGATTCCGCAGAAAAAGGCCGTGGCGGCCAATAAAGTGAACCTGGCCCGGCTCAAACAGGAACAGGAAGCTATCCAGGCGCGCCTTGAACGACAGCAACAAAGTGCCCAGACCCTGTCGGAGAAACTAAGTGGAATTACGATCCGGATCGCCTGCCGGGTCGGCGAAGAAGATCGGCTGTTCGGCTCTGTCACGGCCGCCGATATTACGGAAAAACTGGGAGCAAAAGGCATCTCCGTCGACCGTCGTTCCATCCTTCTCGGCGACCCCATCAAGACTTTGGGCGAGACCAAGGTTGCCATCAAGGTGGGCTATCAGACGACAACTGAAATCACGGTTCAGGTCACCCCCGAAGAGAGCGGCGACCAGGACTGAGAACCTGCATCCGTAAGCGTTCGATAATGGGACAGATGCGCCATTATCTAGTGTCCCGCAGGGCGGCACGGCGAAGATCGGGAAACGCGTTTATTTGACAATAATGCAATAAACTCCACATATTGCATGAAGCATTGCTTCAAGCCGTCACGAGTTCAGTAAAAATATCCGTCGGGAACAGACACAATCCCTCTGGTCCGTCATGCCGGACCAGAGGTTGTATAAGCGGTACTCTCTTCTGTTGAAAAATAAATATGGCGTACTTTTTTCGTTTCCACTTATCCTCTATCTCCCGCAGAGGCGTGGGAGATAGAGAGTAATATGGGGTAACCGTTCTGCGGTTATCCAGCCTCCATCCGTCTTTGGCTTTGTCAAACAATGCAGCAATACCGCCCTGTTCCATCAGCGCAATCCAATTCGAGCATGCTCCCGCCCCAAAACGTGGAGGCGGAACAGGCCGTGCTTGGCACAATACTTCTCCAGGACAAATCCCTTCTTAAAATCATAGAAGTCCTCGAACCTGACGACTTCTACCGTGACGCCCATAAGACCATCTACGGGGCCATGGTCCACCTGTTCGAAAACCGTGAACCCCATGACCTGATCACGGTAACCGGCCTGCTCCGTGATCAGAACAAAATCGAAGAGGTAGGCGGCCCGGCCTATCTGGCCTCCCTCACCGATATTATTCCGTTCACCGGTACCCTGGTCCACCATGCCGCCATTATCCGGAAAAAATCGGTCCTGCGGAAACTGATCCGAACCACCTCCGATGTCGCCGCCCGCTGCTACGAAGAGCAGGATGATATCGACTCGCTGCTGGACGATGCCGAACAGGCGATTTTCGAAATAGCACGGTCCAAGAAAGGTCAGGGCTTCCAGGCCATGTCCACCATTGTGCCGCGGGCCTTTGAACGGGTGGAAAAACTCTTTGAGCGTAAGGAACATATCACGGGCGTCGCGACCGGCTACGAACTTCTCGACCGGATGACCGCCGGCCTGCAACCCTCTGATCTTATCGTGCTCGCCGGCCGGCCCAGCATGGGCAAAACCGCGTTGGCTATGAATATGGTGCAACATGCGGCCATGATCGAAAAAAAGCCGGTTGCGGTTTTCAGCCTGGAAATGTCCATGGATCAACTTGCCCTGCGGATGCTCTGTTCAATCGGCAGGATTGATTCCCAACGTGTCCGGACCGGCCACCTGAAACAAAGCGACTGGCCGAACCTGATCCGGGCGACCGGCATGCTCAGCGAGGCCGCCATTTTTATTGACGACTCGCCGGCCATGACGGTCCTGGAAATGCGCGCCAAGGCCCGGCGTCTGAAATCGGAGCACGACCTCGCCATGGTGGTGGTCGACTATCTGCAGCTCATGCGCGGCCGCAGCAATATTGAAAACCGGGCCCAGGAAATCAGTGAGATCTCCCGATCACTCAAGGCCATGGCCAAGGAACTCGAGGTGCCGGTTGTCGCCCTGTCCCAGCTGAACCGCAGCCTTGAAAGCCGGCCGGACAAGCGGCCCAAACTGGCCGACCTGCGCGAATCCGGAGCCATCGAGCAGGATGCCGACGTTATTATGTTCATTTACCGCGACGAGGTCTACCATCCGGAGGAAAACAATCCCGACCGGGGCATGGCGGAAATCATCGTCGGCAAACAGCGAAACGGCCCCACCGGCACGGTCAAGCTGACCTTCCTCGCCGAATACACGACCTTTGCAACGTATTCAGCCCAGCAACCACCAAGAGAGTATGGCGGCAACGACAGCCCGCCCCCTGATGATGATGACGAATAAATCAATGAAAACGCCCAGCAACAAAAAATATGACTTCAAGGCCATCGAGGCCAAGTGGCAAAAGCGCTGGCAGGACGAACAACCATACCGGGTGACGCCGGACCCGGACCGGGAAAAATACTATGTACTCGAGATGTTCCCCTACCCTTCCGGCCGAATTCATATGGGCCATGTCCGCAACTACAGTATCGGCGATGTCATCGCCCGCTACAAACGAATGCAGGGGTTCAATGTCATCCATCCTATGGGCTGGGACGCCTTCGGCCTGCCGGCGGAAAACGCGGCCCTGAAACACGGGATTCACCCCGCTCGCTGGACCTACGACAATATTGCCTACATGCGTGAACAGCTCCGGGCCATGGGCCTGAGCTACGACTGGGACCGGGAACTGGCGACCTGCGATCCGGACTATTACCGCTGGGAGCAGCTCCTTTTCCTGAAAATGATGAAAAAGGGGCTGGCCTACCGCAAGGAAACAACGGTCAACTGGTGTGGCTCCTGCCGGACCGTCCTGGCCCGTGAGCAGGTTATTGACGGCTGCTGCTGGCGTTGCGACCAGCAGGTCGTGCCGCGCACCATGCACGGATGGTTCTTCAAGATTACCGCCTATGCCGACGAACTGCTCGATGGCCTGAAAACGCTGAGCGGCTGGCCGGAAAAGGTCGTCACCATGCAGCGCAACTGGATCGGCAGGAGCCGGGGACTGGCCTGCGACTTCCGGATCGAGAACCACGACCAGGTCCTGACCATCTTCACCACCCGGCCCGATACTATTTTCGGCGTTACCTTCATGTCGGTCGCCGTTGAGCATCCCCTGATCGAACAGCTTATCAGCGGCACCGAATATGAAGACCGGGTCCGCGATTTTATCCGTAAGGCCCTGATTGAAAAACAACGGCAGGCCCTGGACGCGGAACCGGAAAAACACGGTGTCTTTACCGGCGCCTACTGCCTCAACCCCTTCAACGGCGAACGGATCCCTATTTTCGTGGCCGACTTCGTTCTCATGGAATACGGTACCGGCGCGGTCATGGCCGTTCCCGCCCATGACCGGCGTGACTTTGATTTTGCCCGCAAGTACGACCTGCCCATCCGGGTCGTCGTTCAGCCCGCCGACCGGGAGACAACACCTGCCGTCGTCCCGACAGAGGCCTACGTTGACCCTGGGATACTGATCGATTCCGGATCATTCAGCGGCATGGCTTCAGCAGCCGCCAAAGAAGCGATTATCGCCCATGCCGAGCAGCACGGCTTCGGTAAGGCACAAACCACCTACCGGCTGCGGGACTGGGGCATCTCCAGGCAACGTTACTGGGGAACGCCGATTCCGGTCATCCACTGTCAACGCTGCGGCATCGTGCCGGTGCCGGAAAAAGATCTGCCGGTCGTCCTGCCCGGCACGGACACCCCGGACGGCAGCCATGCCCCCCTGCACCGGCAGGAAGAATTCTATTCGACCACCTGCCCCGAATGCGGTGAGGCGGCGAGGCGTGAAACAGATACCATGGACACCTTTGTCGAGTCCTCATGGTACTTTGCCCGCTACACCTCTCCCCGTTCCACCACCACCCCGATTGACCGGGAGGCGGCCGGATACTGGCTGCCCGTGGACCAGTATATCGGCGGAGTGGAGCATGCCATCCTCCATCTGCTCTATTCGCGTTTTTTTACCAGGGTCCTGCGGGACCTCGGCTACCTGGCCATCGACGAACCGTTTGCCAACCTGCTGACCCAGGGCATGGTCATCAAGGACGGGGCCAAGATGTCCAAATCAAAAGGCAATGTCGTTGATCCGAATGACCTGATCAACACCTACGGCGCCGATACGGTCAGGCTCTTCTCTCTGTTTGCGGCCCCCCCGGAACGCGACCTGGAATGGAATGCGCAGGGCGTTGACGGGGCCTCCAGATTCCTGAACAAGGTCAATCGACTCATCAGGAACAACCTTGATTGTTTCGGCAGTGCCTCCCTGCCGGAGACTGACACCCTGAATCCTCCCAGCCGCCTGCTGCATCGCCGGACCCATCAGACCATCAAACGGGTGAGCGCTAATATTGAAAAAAATTTCCACTTCAATACCGCTATCAGCGCGATCATGGAACTGGTCAATCAGGCGACGGCCCTGACGACCGAGAGCCGGGAGGAGCTGCAGCCGGGGGTCCTGCGGACATGCCTTGAAGCCGTCCTCCTGCTCCTCTTTCCAATGGTCCCCCATTTCTGCGAGGAATTATGGGGAATCACCGGTCACGATCAGTCAATGGATCACGCCGCCTGGCCGGGCTTTGATCCGGCCGCGGCCAGGGAAGACGAACTGACCGTGGTGGTCCAGATCAACGGCAAGGTCCGTTCGCGGCTTACGGTTGCCGCTGGTATCGATAACGAGCTTCTCCGGCAACAGGCGCTGGCAGATGAACGGGTTCGCCATTTCATGGCCGGCAGACAGGCAAAAAAAATCATTGTGGTTCAAGGTAAACTTGTTAATATTGTAATCTAATGTGCATCTTATGGCAGTTGTTCGAGTGAAATAAAAAAAGGAGCCCAACGGTGAGATTGCTGAATCACAAGGTGTTGACACTCTTCCTCCTTACTGTATTTCTGGGCGGCTGTGGTTATTATTTCCCTCAGGTGTATAACGGTCCGTCCCGGACGATTTATATGCCGGACTGGAAAAACCGGACCAGTGAACTGGATCTTAATGCCAAAATCTACCAGTCACTCTCCAGGTGGTTCCAGAAATCAAAATCATTGCACATGACCAAGAACAAGAACGCGGCCGACCTTATCCTGGCCGGAGAAATCATGTATATTGATCTGCCCAGCATATCCTGGAGCGGTAATGCCCGCACCACCGAAGTCAGGGTAAGACTTGGGGTGCGTTATATTCTGAAGGATCTGAAATCCGGCGATATCCTCTGGGAGGTACCGAATGAGCTGTGGACCGAAAACTATTCCACCGAGGGCGGATCAGCCGTCATCGCCGACAGAGAGCGGGCAGCACTGAAAAAAATTATCAGCGATTTATCGGAACAGATCTACCTCGGCACCTTGAATAAACTGCGCGCAAAAGATATAAAGGCCAGGGCTGTCAAATAGTGCCCGGCCGGCATCAATACAAAAAAAGCCTTGCCGAACGGCAAGGCCTTTTTTTTTGTAACTGATCACAGAGTGTATAAAACTCTGCGCTATTCCTTACAACCAACCTGCAAATCGTCATAGACGCCACAAATTCACGTAGTCGCTGGCCGTTCGCAGGTAAGCGACCGAAGGGAGACTCCGATAGCCCCTCTATGCGGGCGGGAGTGACCGCGTAAAGATGGGGTGCCGGTGACGGCTTACTTTTTTAACCAATCAAGCCCCGGACAGCCGCGGCAATAGATTCGGGATCCAGGCCCTGCTGTTTATAGAGCTCCACCGACTTGCCCGACCCGCCGTATTGCCGGACCCCGAGTCTCCGCATCTTCACGGCCGCACCTTCTTCGACCAGGACGACCGCCGCACTGGCCCCGAGACCGGTTTCCACATTGTGGTCTTCAACGGTCAGGATCGGCCCGATGCCGGCCGCCTCAACCAGGCTGTCCCGGTCAAGCGGTACCAAGGAGGCCATGTTCAGAACCCCGACCGACAGCCCCTGGTCCTTGAGTATTTTCCAGGCATCGACCACAGCGGGGACCAGCGCCCCGTAGGTGATTATGGTCGCATCCGAGCCCCGGCGCAGCCAATCAGCCCGGCCGGGGGTGAAGGTATAATCCGGACCGAAGAAAACCTTGCCATTTTCATCGGTGATCACCGGGGTCTTGGAGCGGCCCATACCGACGAAATGATTACTCGGCTGAGTGGCGACATAGCGGACAATACGGTCGGTCTGATTCGGATCGGCCGGCATGAAAACGGAAAAACGAAACAGATTTTTAAGCAGACCCAGGTAATCGATACACTGATGAGTAGGACCGTCCTCGCCCACATCAAGGCCGACATGGGTGGCGACAATCTTCAGATTCGTATGATTGAAATCAGAAAGCCGATTCTGGTTGTACGTCTCGGAAACGGCGAACACTCCGAAGGTGGAGAAAAAAACGGCCTGCTCTTCACAACTGAGCGCCCCGGACATGGCAGCCGCGTGATGCTCCTGAATCCCCGCCTCGAAATAACCCTCGGGGGAATGCTTGTGAAAGGCGCCCATCTTGACCGAACCTTCGAGGTCACACGATACCCCGATAACCTTAGGCGCCTCGCCCTGGACATTATTGGCTTCCGCCAGGCCGAGCAGGGCGTTGCCATAGGCGGAACGGTTGTCGGTCATGGTATCGGCATCATAGAGAATCGGTTTTCCCGGATCGATCCGGGGATAACACGAAACGGGATCCATGATGGTAGCCGTGCCGACCGGCTGCCGGCGCTTTTCCTGCCAGACGGCGAAATCGTCCTCCACGCCCAGCTCGGCCAGGGCGGCGGCAAGCTGGTCGGGCTTCAATGGCGAGCCGTGGTATTTGGCCTGATTTTCCATGAATGAAATACCCTTGCCCATGATAGTGCGGGCAACGATCACGGTGGGCACGCCGCTGGTGTTCTGATAGGCGGCCGACAGGGCCTGAAATATGCTGTTGTAATCGTGACCGTCTTCCAGGTATTTGACGGTCCAGCCCAGGCTGGCATAGAGGCCGCGGATGGACTGCGGCATGACATATTCGGTACTGCCGCAAATCTGCAGATGATTGCGGTCGATCATGACCGTCAAATTATCAAGTTTATACTTGTGGGCAAAACGGATCGCCTCGATAATCTGGCCCTTCTGGTGCTCACCGTCACCCATGAAGCAGATGACCCGGTTGTCCATTTTCCGGATCTTGAAGGTCAGGGCCATGCCCACGGCCGCGGCCAATCCCTGGCCGAGATTACCGGTATCCCATTCAACTCCCGGGACAATTTTCTCCACATGTCCCGGAAAACCGGAACCGGTCCGCCGGAAACCACGAAGAAAATCATCTTCGGTAAAATATCCGTACTCGGCAAGGGTACCGTACACCCCCGGCGAAATATGGCCGATGCTGACCACAACCCGGTCGCGGTCGGCAAGTCGCGGTTTTTTTGGATCATGCTTGATCAAACCATAGGTGACCAGTAACATATCGAGAGTAGACAGGGAACCGCCCGGATGACCGGAAGCGGCCAGCGCCGTCGACAAAAGAAT
>VAPE01034991.1_pt1 | contig 26602 bp, 19 predicted proteins | sample 3393911 | NCBI WGS metagenome assembly VAPE01 (sample SAMN08290436, study PRJNA428436) | hydrothermal vent metagenome | isolation source: Deep-sea hydrothermal vent chimney | place: Atlantic Ocean: South-mid Altantic Ridge
GTAGTCGGGTATCCAGAAGTTATTGAAAAGACTGGATTCCCGCCCAATCCCGATTTGTCGGGACGGGAATGACGGCTCTATTGTTGACTTTATACACAGACTCTAATTAAAATGGCAAGCTCCGATCTTTGGTCGGAGAGCTTGGCAGGGGGTAGAACTCTTTTGCTTAAAAAGACAGGACCCATCATACAGGCAATGCCTGATCCTGTCATGGCCGAGCGGGGGCTCCGGAGGCTACTTGAACTTAAGGAAAAGCTTGAGCCCTTGCGTCCATTTCTTCATGAAATTGCCCTCCTCTTTTCCTGCAGTCCTTTCCTGACAAACTTTTCGGTAAACAACCCCGAACTTCTCTTAAAGGCATTGAAAGGGGTTAAAGTCCCTGTTACAAGGGATATTGTTGTGGCGGGGGCGAAAGACCTTTTCAAGGTAGAGGAACCGACTGATTTAAAAGAGGCCATGGAGTCGGTCCGTTACCTGAAGAGATCTTTTTTATTAAGGATAACGTTAAGAGACCTCCTAAGGGAGGCGGGGTTTACAGAGTCAATGCAAGAGCTGAGCCTTCTGGCCGATGTGATTATAGACCTTGCCCTTAAATGGTCGCTCCGGTACTGCGGCAGGAGATACGGTGACCCCCCCGAGGCCTGCCGTATAGCGATGATCGGGCTGGGGAAGCTGGGGGGAGTTGAGCTGAATTACAGTTCCGATGTTGACCTCATGGCGGTTTATGAGGGAGAAGGGCAGACAGCGGGTGTCATGAGCCCGGCAGGTGTGAGGATCAACAGGATCGGTGTGCACCAGTTTTTCTGCAAGGTCGTTGAGATCTTTAACAGGCTCCTGTCCGGTCAGACAGAGAGCGGTATCGGTTACAGGGTTGACCTGAGGTTGAGACCCCAGGGACAGAAAGGGGACCTTGTCCTTCCTTTGAGTGCGTACCGCAGTTATTATGAGTCGTGGGGAAGGACCTGGGAGCGGATGGTGCTCATAAGGGCAAGGGAGGTTGCCGGTGATTCGGCCCTCGGTGCGGATTTCATGGACTCAATAAGTCCCTTTGTCTGGAAGACGGTTGACTATTCCGAGATTGAGGAGATAAGGACGATGAAGAAGAGGATAGATTCCACCTTCTCAAGGGACGATATAAAGAGGGGATATGGCGGGATACGTGAGGCGGAGTTCTTCGTTCAGACACTGCAGCTCATCTATGGTGCAGAGAACCATGCCCTGAGGACGAACAGGATGTTCGATGCGGTTAAATCACTCAGAAGGATGGGGATTATACCCGACAATGAGCTTTCAGGCCTCCTTGATAGTTATCTCTATCTGAGGCGGCTTGAGCACTTCCTCCAGATGAGGGATGACCTCCAGGTTCATAAACTGCCGCAGGAGGGGCATGACCTCGATATGCTGGCCAGGAAGATGGGACATGCTACACGCGGGGAGTTTTTGATGGAACTCAGGGTGCGCAGGATGGGCATCAAGAGCATGTACAACTTACTTCTTGGGACACAGGAGGATATACACGCCGAGGCCCTTACACTGCTTGAGGGTGATCTGAAGGATGAAGAACTGAAGGGGTATCTGTCATTGAGGGGGATAAGGAATCAGGACAATGCCCTGCGCAATCTGAAAAAAATGACTGAAAAAATGGCGCTCTTCAAGACCCAGCGGGAGAGGGCAACGATGAGGAAGGTGTTTCCCCTCTTTCTGGAGGAGGCCCTGAGGGCAGAGGATCCTGACAGGGCACTTAACGGTCTTGAACAGTTTTTCTCTGCCTATGGTGCAAGGGAGGCATACCTCGACTGGTTTTATGAACAGCGCAGGATTATCGGCGGGATAACAAGGATATTCTCGGTAAGCAGTTATCTGAGCAGGGTATTGTTAAGTGACCGCATCTACCTTGACCTCTTGATCGAGGAGACAGCCATCAGAAAGAGGCGCGGTTATCTGAGGAGTCAACTCTCGCGATATGCCGGTGGAGAAGAAATAGTACCCGGCCGGATTGCAGAGTATAAACGCTTCGAGGAATTCAGGATCGGGCTTTTTTATCTGATGGAAGTCATTGATTTGCGGGTTATGATGAGGTTTATTACAGGACTGGCAGAAGCAATACTGGATCTTGTCGTACAGGGGCCGGCCGGTTCAGCGGGGCTGGTAGTAGTTGGGATGGGCAAGTTTGGCGGGCGTGAACTCACCTTCGGGTCGGACCTCGATCTTATGTTTGTTGCCGGGGATGATAAGGCGGCCAGGGTAGCTGAACAGGTATTGAAGATCCTGACAACCTATACCGACAGGGGACAGGTTTATGCGATCGATGTACGCCTGAGACCGGATGGGTCAAAGGGGACACTGGTAAAGGATATGGACGGCTTCGGTAACTACTATCTGAACAGTGCACAGGACTGGGAGGTCCAGGCCCTGCTGAAGGCAAGGCCTGTTACCGGCAGCAGGTCGCTCAGGGAGGCATTCATGAAGCTGCGGGGGGAGGTGCTTTCCCGGAGGGGTGAAGGGGTGAGCCTGGAGGCTATCAAGGGGATGAGGAAGAGAATCGTTTCAGAGGTATCTGCCGAGGGTGAAGGGATTGACGTAAAGTTCGGGCCCGGAGGCATTGGGGATATAGAGTTTTATACACAGTGGCTTCAGCTCAGACATGCAGGAAGACATCCCTCGGTTACTGTACAGAACACCTCAACGGCATTAAAGAGACTGGCCGGCGTCGACGCCATAGGCGGTGCCGAGGCTGAACGTCTACTGAAGGCATATCGGTACTTGAGGACGGTCGAGACCCTGCTGAGGTTGAATGAGGAGAGTGTTGTTAAAGCAGGTTCAGAGACCTTGAGACTCCTCCCGGGGTTGATGAGGTTTGAAGGAGAGGAAGGAGAATTTTTGGATTATATCGAGAGGATCAGGAGGGGAGTCCTTAAGACAATCGGGGATCAGAGGGAGTTGTAATACTCAATTTCAAGGAGCCTCCTCTTTATTTCCACACCGGATGAGTATCCACCAAGTCCGCCGTCAGACTGTATGACCCTGTGACAGGGGAGTATTATCGGGAGGGGGTTCCTGCTCAATGCCCCGCCCACGGCGCGTACACCACCCGGAAGCCCGATGCGTTCAGCCACCCATTTGTAGGTCCTTGTTGCACCGTAGGGGATATCCTTCACGGCTTGCCATACGCGTTTGTCAAAATCAGTCCCTTCAATCCGTACCGGTATATCAAAGTTCCTTCTTTTTCCTGAAATGTACCGGTTGAACTGTCTTCTGATCCCTTCAGGGAGGGCCTGCTTCTTCAGGGCAAGGTCTTCTTCTGCGCCCGCCTCTCTTGATAAGAGGAACTCGACCGTAAGGAGAACAACGGAGTGTTCCCCCGGCATATAGGTGATCCTCAAGTCGCCCAGGGCGGTACTGATGATATCATAGAGGGGTTTATGGCTGGCAAGCCCTTTCCATTTCTGTTGAGTATACTTCAACCCGGTCACCCCCCTTGTTGATAGCATGGGTAAGCGCCTTTTCAGCACAGAGTATGAACTCTTCCGGTGACTGGCCCTCGAGGAAGGCGAGTCCCGCGCTCGCAGTTATCCGCCCCTTTGGTTGAACTTCCTCACCATGGAGGGGATAGTTCTTTATTATTGCATTAAAGCGGTTGCTAAGGGAAAGTCCGGCGCCGAGCACCGTGTTCGGAAGGAGTACGGCAAAGGAATCCCCCCCGTAACGGACCACGATATCCGATCCCCTGATATTTTTCCGTATGAGTTCGGAAACCTTTTTCAGGACGAGGTTTCCATTGTACTCATCCTGGTTTTTAACAAAATGGCCGAAGTGATCGATATCGATGATTACAAGTATCAGTGGCAGTTTGTATCTGCCGGCACGCTCAACCTCCTGGGCGAGGCGTATCTGGAAGTAGCGGTGACTGAACAGCCCTGTGAGGTCGTCAATGAGCCCGGCCCTTTTGGGATATATTATCTCCAGTTCCTTGATATGGTTGATAAGTTCCTTGGCATCAAAACCATGCTTTTTGATAATCCGTTCAATCTTGCCAAGGAGGCTCATCCTGTCCTCCACTGACATGTCCTTGTCCGTCATTATGAAGATGGGGATGTCCTTGGTGGACTGGTTAATCTTCAGCTCCTGTATAAGTTCAAAGCCGTCGATGGTGGGGGATTCAATATTGAGCATTATCAGGTTTGGCCTGAGCGCCACCGCAAGCTCGACTCCCTTCTTGAGATCTTCCGCACTGTAGGTCACGATACCTTCATTCTGCAGCAGGGCTTTCAGATCCTCTGATTCCCTGGTCTCAGGCTCAATGAGCAATACAGTCAGCGGTAAGGAGACCTTCCCCTTTGAAGGAGACAGTTCCTGGAGCTTCCCGAGGAGGTCGTCCTTGTTAAGGGGCTTGATGAGGTAGTCCGTAGCCCCTAAGGCGAAGGCAAGGTCCTTGTTATTAACAATCGAATGGATGATTACCGGTATTTGGGAGGTGAGGCTGTCTGCCTTCAGTTCCTGCAGGACTTCCCATCCGTCCTTTCTGGGAAGCATGATGTCCAGGGTTATGGCAAAGGGTCTCAGTTGTCTGGCCTTAGCTACCGCCTCTTCTCCATCGTATGCATGGACTACCTTATAACCGGCCTGGGACAAGTGGAGGGTAAGTATTTCAGCAGTCGGAGGGTCGTCTTCGACTACGAGGATCAGGGGTGCCTCTTCCTTCATCCACGGGAAGTTCAGCCTTACGGCTTCGACCTCCGTAACCTCCGCCTCCTCTTTTACGGTGCCTGAGGGTATGGTAAATGAGAAGGTGCTTCCCTTACCCAGGGTGCTTTCAGCCCTGATGTTTCCACCATGGAGTTCCACGAGCTTTTTGGTGAGAGCAAGTCCAAGGCCCACCCCCCCCTGCTGGCGTGAGAGGGATGAGTCAATCTGTTCAAACTCCTCGAATATCCTCTCTATATCATCGGGGGGTATCCCGATACCGTTGTCCTTTACGACAAACCTGACGGATTCGATGTCTTCAGACCTCATCTTCTCTGCCAGTATTTCAACGGTGCCACCTTCGGGTGTGAACTTGATTGCATTTGAAAGGAGGTTGTAGAGTATCTGTTTTATCTTTATCCTGTCGGCAATCAACTGCTCGACGTCGGGGTCTATCGTGACAGTCATGACTATATCCTTCTTTTCTGCAAGCGGTTTCATTGTGTTTACCACTTCATGAAAGAGTTCGTCAATATAGAATGCCTCATACTGAAGTTCATATTTTCCGGCCTCGATCTTGGCAAGGTCGAGGACATTATTAATCAACTGTAAAAGGTGCTTGCCGGCCAGTCGTATGTTGGATATATACCTCTTCTGTTCCTCTTTGAGGTCGCCAAAAGTGCCCTCAATGAGAACATCGGAAAAACCGATAATTGAGTTCAGGGGTGTTCTCAGTTCATGACTCATATTTGCAATGAATCTCCCCCTGAGCTGATTTGCCCGCTCCAGTTCCCTATTGATCCTTCCGAGAACCTCGGTCCGCTCAACAACCTTTTCTTCAAGGATCTCCTGAAGTTCATTCAGCTCCAGGGATTTCTTTTTCATCTCACTCTTGAGTTCTGCTGTTGCGGTTACGTCGCTCAGTACGAAAATCCCCCCTGTTGTCTTCCCCTTTTTGTCGGTTAATACAGTTGCGTTGACCATGAACTCACACGTCTTTATAGGATCCAATCCCGAGGGGAAGCTTATTGTTACCGGTAGGTGTCTGACGGATTTTTTCCTGTCAAGCTCCCTCTGGAGTATGGATTTGTTTTCACTGTTCAGCAGGTGACTTAAGGGTTTACCTATAATATCATCCCTCCCGGCCCCCATTGTTGAGACTGTATCGTTACATTCGGTCACAATGCCCTCTTCATCGGTTATAAGCACCAGGTCGTTTGTGTTATGAAGCAGGGTTTCAAGGATTACGGTACTCTGTGAAGCCTTTGAAGAAAGGTTGTATCTGCCGATTGACTCTGCAATTATACGCGAAAGGAGCGCAATGGATGATTTCTGCCTTGTGGAGTATCTCCGGGGTTTAAAGTCGTCTATAAAAAGTATGCCCGTTACGGTGTCGCCCATCAACAGGGGCACGGCAAGAACCGACCTTATGTTTTCAATCAGGAATGCCGGATTATTGTAATCGCTTGTCAGGGTGTCCTGGATCTCGACCATCTTCTTGTCCTTTAAAACCCTTTCCGTAAGCCCCCCTGCCTGGATGGAACTGCCGATGTTTTCGAGAAACCGTTTGCTTAACCCTATAGATGTCATGAGGGTTATCTTGCCACCCTGGTAAGTGACAATGCTTCCGGTAGGGGCATCTACAATCTGGATCGCCCCTCTGAGTGTTTTTTCAAGGAATGATGTTTCATTTTTTTGAGAGAATATTTCAAGAATGTTACCGAGGACGGTATGATCCTGCAGGGTCTTTAGTGTCTCAACTCTTGCCTTTTTCTGCCTCTCGATGATGTCCCAGATCATCTTGGCGCCCTTTGAATCGATGGTCTCAATCCGGTCACCAAAGAGATTCCGTATCTCCCGCGTCATCTGATAATCCCCTGTGACGTTAATGATAATGTCCGGTCTTTGTTTCGATAGGGATCCTATCTCCTTACAGACCGGGATACCCCATTTTACGGCAAGAAGACAACCCGGTGCGTCGGGGTTTTCTTCGTAGAGGGATACAACCTTTAACCGGGGTTCCGTCCTCAGAAGTGAGAGGAGTGCGCCCCCTGCAATATTCCCTCCTGCAATAGCTATCTTTATCATGACCTATCCCTTTAGATTAAAAATCATCCTGGAATTATGCAGGAGGATATCCTCTCCCATTATTGCCGTCATCTCGATAAAATAGTCCAGAAGCTGCGGGTCCCATTGTCCCATCTCCCTCTCTTCGTTCATTAATTCCAGAACGTTTTTATAGCTCCTGCCCTCCCTGTAAGGCCGTTCGGATAACATGGCATCGAAGGAGTCCACTATGGACAGCACCCTTGCATGAACAGGGACCTCTGTTCCCTTGAGACCATCGGGAAAGCCGAGGCCGTCCCACCGTTCATGATGATGTCTTATTGCAGGCAGGATGTCTTTAAGGGAATGCAACGGCTTGCAGATTTCTTCACCGATAATGGGGTGCTGCTTGATGACGGTCAGTTCTTCATCCGAGAGAGGGGCAGGCTTCAGCAGCAGGGACTCGCTGAGACCTATCTTTCCGATGTCGTGCAGAAGCCCCGCCTTTCTTACCAGTTCCTGGTCATGCGGAGTAAGCCCTATGAAGGCGCTGAACTCCCTTGAGAGTTCACCTACCCTCGTGGAGTGTCCCTTTGTGTAAGGGTCCCGTGCCTCAAGTGCGACAGCAAGAGTGAGTATTATGTTCTCCGAATGTTCGAGTTCATCATGGAGGGACTTGATCTTCAGGAGCGATCTGACCTTGGCTACGAGTTCCTTATGGTCAAAGGGTTTGCTGATGAAGTCATCGGCCCCGGACTCAATGCCCTTGATTCTGCTTGACCTGTCGGAAAGTGCGGTAAGGAGTATGATGGGGAAGTAGTTCTTTCCGGCCATATCCTTTAGTATCTGACAGAGCTGGAATCCGTCGATTTCCGGCATCATTACATCCACTACCGCAATATCAGGTGTGTAGTGTTCAAACTTATCTATGGCCGTACGCGGATGTTCCGCCTTAACCACATTGAACCCTTCAGAGGTGAAAACCGCCTCAATCAGTTCCAGGTTTGAAGCAAGGTCGTCCACTATCAGAACGGTAGCCACCGGGCGACCTGTCTGGGTGGTCGTAATGGACATATCATAATTAAAACACCTTTTTATCAAACTTGTCAAGTAAAATATGTTATAATTTAGAAGGTTAGTAAGTAAACTTCAATTATTTCTTTAAAGATATCCGGTCTCCATGCGGGGTTTGGAATATGCAGGTTTTCAATTGGCGGATTTGGAACGGCAAAAGGACTTCTCAGGATGCTGTTAAACTTTTATATTGAAGTCCGGAGTTAACGTATTTTGAGCGATGATACCCTTTAACGACGATAACCCAACGAGGACCTTTCCCCATATCACGATAGGGCTTATCGTGCTGAACTCACTGGTCTTCCTGATTGAGATAATGTATCCGGGGGGTATGAAATATATTCTGTTTAACTTTGGCGCAATCCCGAAGAACCTGCTGTCCTTCGGCGGGGATCAGCCCGTCTCTCCACCCCTTACCGTGTTGACATCGATGTTTCTCCACGGGGGGTTTCTTCATATCGGTGGCAACATGTTGTATCTCTGGATCTTCGGCAATAATATCGAAGACAGGCTGGGCCATTTCAGGTTCCTCGTATTCTATTTAATAAGCGGGATAGTGGCAGCATATGCATATGCACTGAGTTCTCCCGGTTCACGGATTCCCATGGTTGGGGCAAGCGGAGCGATTGCCGGTATACTCGGGGCTTATCTGTTGCTTTATCCCCACGCAAAGGTGCATACTTTAGTATTCTTTGGGTTTTTTGTTACTATTATTAGAATTCCGGCGTTTTTCGTTATAGGCTTCTGGGGCCTTATACAGGTGATAAACGGTTTGTTAAGCAAGGGGCTGATGGCTCGGGGAGGTATTGCATGGTTTGCCCATGTCGGAGGTTTTCTCTTTGGTCTGTTGACAATCAGGTTGTGGCTTCCAAAATCCAGGTGGAGGGAATGAGGGTCTCGCTGTCTCTTTCGGGGAGGGAGTCGTGGTAGTAATCTGCCCGAAATGCAAGGTGAGGCTAAAGATCCACGACGAAAAGATCTCGCCGGACGGCAGCAGGTTTCGCTGCCCGAAATGTGACACCGTCCTTCTTGTAAAAAGGCCTTCTGCAAGGAGGAAAGAGATCAACAAGCGTCTAATAATGGTGGCACATTCAGACGACTCTTTCATTGAACGGGCCTTGAATATACTCAAGGGAGAGGGCTTCGAAGTAATTACCTCAAAGGATGGAATCGATGCAATGGTAAAATCGATGAAGGAGCTGCCTTTCCTGATAATTATAGACGTTGCCCTCCCCAAGATCTACGGTTTTGAGGTCTGTAAGAGGATAAAGGAGAGGGCGGAGACGTGGGATATAAAGGTTATTCTCATTACATCCGTATATGACCAGAGGAGATATAAACGGCCTCCCTCAACACTGTACGGGGCTGACGATTATATAGAAGACCCCGATCTTGAGGATCTCCTTTTGGCGAAAATCAGGGCCCTTACAGAGGGAGGGAGGGTTGAGAAGGAGACGGCAGAGGAGCATCCCCCCCAGCCGGAGGAAGAGAAGGCGGTTACCGAAAAGACAGCGCCCCATGCCGCCGGTGTGGAGAGGGCACGCCGGCTTGCAAGAACGGTGCTTTCAGACCTCTATCTCTACAACCCCAGGAAGGCGGCGGAAGCCATAGCCGATGGAAACTTCAGGGAGGCCTTTCAGGTGCAGCTATCAGAGGGGGTTAAACTGTATCAGATGAGAATACCTTCAGAGATAAGGGCGCAGGGGGACTTCTTTAATGAGGAGATCGAGCGGTTCATTGAGAGGAAAAAGAAGGAGACAGGTATATAATTTTAATAAATATAACGCCCTGCGGTCTCTGCCGCAGTGTAGTTCACTATAAATATAACAAAAAATACGAAAATGCGATGAATTTCGAGAAAATCCACATTATTTGCTACTAACATCCAATATCCTGCCATATCCGAACTTGCCCTTTAGGTGTAAAACCTTTTATATTAGCACTCACCTAACGTGAGTGCTAACAAGCCATACAAAAATCTAATGAAGAAAGGAGAGGACGCCATGAAGTTTAAACCACTCAAAGACAGGGTCTTCATCTCTTACACGGAGGATGTTGACAAGACACCCGGTGGGATCTACGTGCCTGATACCGCCAAGGAAAAGCCCCAGAAGGGGAAGGTTGAGGCCATCGGCTCAGAGGTCAAGGAGGTTAAGGTCGGTGACGAGGTTATGTTCGACAGGTATTCAGGTTCCAAGATAAAGATGAATGGTACGGAGTATCTGATTGTCAAGGAAGAAGATATTCTTGGAATAGTTGAAGAATAAGAAAATTACTTAAGAAAATTACTAAGGAGGTTGGTGATATGGCAAAGCAGTTACTATTTAACGAAGAAGCAAGAAACGCCATACTCAGGGGCGTCACTGTTCTTACAGATGCTGTGAAGGCCACACTTGGCCCAAAGGGCCGCAACGTAATTATCGACAGGAAGTTCGGTGCACCCACTATTACCAAGGACGGTGTGACCGTTGCCAAGGAGATCGAGATCAGGGATCCCTTCGAGAACATGGGAGCCCAGCTTGTTAAGGAGGTCGCCTCAAAGACCTCGGATGCCGCAGGTGACGGTACCACCACGGCAACCGTCCTTGCCTATGCGATCTACCGTGACGGCATGAAAAATGTTACAGCAGGTGCAAACCCCATGGATCTCAAGAGGGGTATTGAGAAGGCAGTCGAGGCGGCAGTCGAGGCATTAAAGAAGATGAGCAAGCCCGTTCAGGACAAGAAAGAGATAGCTCAGATAGGAACCATCTCTGCGAATAACGACCCCTCCATAGGTGATCTGATTGCCGATGCAATGGACAAGGTCGGCAAGGATGGCGTGATCACCGTGGAAGAGGCAAAGAGCCTGGCCACAACCCTTGAGGTAGTTGAGGGTATGCAGTTCGACAGGGGGTACATCTCCCCTTACTTTATTACCGATCCGGAGAGGATGGAGTGCAGCCTCGAGGATGTATATATCCTCATCCACGACAAGAAGATCTCAAGCATGCGTGACCTCGTGCCGCTCCTCGAGCAGATTGCAAAGATGGGGAGGCCCCTTCTCATTATAGCTGAGGATGTTGATGGCGAGGCACTTGCCACACTTGTAGTAAACAAGCTCCGCGGCACCCTCCAGGTTTCTGCAGTGAAGGCCCCCGGTTTTGGTGAGAGAAGGAAGGCGATGCTCGAGGATCTCGCAACCCTCACCGGTGCTACAGTTATTTCTGAAGACCTTGGTATGAAGCTCGAGACCGTAAGGGTAGATGATCTCGGGAGGGCAAAGAAGGTAAATATCGACAAGGAAAACACCACCATAGTTGAGGGTGCCGGAGATAGCTCCGCTATCCAGGGTCGTATTAAACAGATCAAGGCACAGATCGAGGATACCACCTCTGACTACGACAGGGAAAAGCTCCAGGAGCGCCTTGCAAAACTGGCCGGTGGTGTTGCCGTGATCAATGTTGGAGCTGCAACTGAGACCGAGATGAAGGAGAAGAAGGCAAGGGTCGAGGATGCACTACATGCCACCAGGGCCGCAGTGGAGGAAGGTATCGTGCCGGGTGGAGGTGTTTCACTCCTGAGGTGTCTCTCCAGTCTCGATAAATTCAATCTTGAAGACGACCAGCAGATCGGCATTGAGATAATAAGGAAGGCACTTGAAGAGCCTATAAAACAGATAGTCAACAACGCCGGAGTTGAAGGCGCCATCGTGGTTGAAAAGGTCAAGGAATCAAAGGAGCACAACTTTGGCTATGATGCCCACAAGGAGGACTACGCCGATATGATTGAGGCCGGCATTATAGACCCGACCAAGGTGACAAGGACGGCGCTTCAGAACGCTGCCTCGGTTGCCTCACTGATGGTAACAACAGAGGCGATGATCACAGACTTGCCTGAAAAGGAAGATAAGATGCCGGCAGCCCCTGATATGGGTGGTATGGGTGGTATGGGCGGTATGTACTAAGCGAGTTAATTGTTAACTTTCAGGGGCAGGGCAGAATATGCCCTGCCCCTTTTTTATATGCGCCCGGTCCGATCTGATTTTATCCCTGAGTTTATTTTATATTATATCTATGGGTTATGGCAGAACCATCCTTGTTTCATTCCTGGTACTTCTGTGTACAGGACTCTTTTATATGTTTTCGGTTTTTATTCCCCTGCCTCTGAATACAGATAAAGAAGTAGCCATCAGGAGGGGGTTGAGCTATGATGAAACCCTGACCCTTCTTAAGAGAAAAGGTCTTATAAGGGATGGCTTCATCCTTTCATTCCTGGGCAGAGTCCTCAATCTTGACGGCAGGATAAAGAGCGGATACTACAGGTTCAGCGGATCCGTGACACCCTTTAAAGTGCTTTCCAACCTTGTTAAAGGGAGGGTAGAGGAGGTCTCCGTCACAATTCCGGAGGGCTTTAACCTCCGGCAGATAGCAAAGAGACTGGGTGATTCAGGAATTATCGATGAGAACAGCTTCTTCAGTCTCGCATACGACAGGGGCTTTCTCAACAGCTTAGGTATTGAAGCCCCATCACTGGAAGGATATCTCTTTCCCGATACGTACAGATTTCCAAAGGGGGCCTCAGGGGAATATGTCATCAGAGAGATGGTTGAAAACATGAGGCGACGGTTCAATAAGGAAATGCGCACAAGGGCGGAGGCGATCGGTCTTTCCGAGAGGGAGGTGCTTACACTTGCCTCGATTATCGAGAAAGAGACCGGGGTTGATGATGAGAGGCCTGTCATATCCGCCGTCTTTCATAACCGGCTCAGGAGGGGGATGCCCCTGCAGGCAGACCCCACGACGGTTTATGGTGTCAAGAACCAGTCTGCGGGTATCACACTTAAAGACCTGAAGAGGAAGTCGGCATACAATACTTATCAGATAAGGGGTCTTCCCGCGGGGCCCATAGCATCTCCGGGGCTTAAATCAATCAGGGCCGCCCTGTTTCCGGCGGATGTGCCCTACCTCTACTTTGTATCGGAAAGCAATGGAAGACATTATTTTTCAATTACCGAGTCTGAGCACAGGCGGGCCGTGCAGAGATTCAGGGCAAAGAGGCATACAGCGGTTAAAAGGCCGAGGCCGTTGGTGGTAAGATAGATGATAAAGAGGAGAAAGACAAGGAAGATCCGGGTCGGGGGGGTCGCCGTCGGCGGTGATGCACCTGTCTCCGTCCAGTCCATGACAAAAACCGATACAGCGGATGTGAAGGGCACGGTGAGGCAGATCAGGAGGCTTCAGAAGGAGGGGTGCGAGATCGTCCGCACTGCTGTGCCTGACAAAGAGGCGGCGGTTGCCGTTGGTGAGATAAAGAAGATGATCGATATCCCTTTGATTGCAGACATACACTTCGACTGGAGGCTTGCACTTGAGACAATAGGGATGGGTGTTGACGGCTTGCGGATAAACCCGGGGAATATCGGTGCGACATGGAAGATAAGGGAGGTGGTTAATGCGGCAAAGGAGAGGCAGGTATCGATAAGGATAGGTGTAAATTCGGGGTCCCTGGAGAAGGATATCCTGAAGAGGCATAAGAGTCCGACACCTGAGGCACTTGTTGAAAGTGCGGCAAGGCATATCGGTATTCTTGAGGAAATGGATTTTACCATGATAAAGGTTTCTCTGAAGGGTTCCGATGTGCCCCTGACGGTTGAGGCATACCGCATGTTCTCAGAGAGGTTTGATTATCCGCTTCATGTTGGGATAACAGAGGCGGGACCCCCTCCAGCGGGAATTGTTAAGAGTTCTGTCGGCCTCGGTATTTTACTCTACGACGGGATAGGTGATACAATCAGGGTCTCTCTTACCTCAGCGCCATATGAAGAGGTTCGTGTTGCCTATGGTATTCTGAGGTCCCTTGGGTTAAGGAGCAGAGGTGCGGATCTTGTCTCGTGTCCGACATGCGGTCGCTGTAATATAGATATTATAAGGATTGCAAGGAATGTCCAGCGGAGACTATCCGGTATGGAGACCGCTGTTACAGTTGCGGTAATGGGTTGTGTGGTTAACGGTCCCGGTGAGGCCCGGGAGGCGGATTACGGTATTGCAGGCGGAAAGGGGGAGGGGATTCTATTCAGGAAAGGGAAGGTAATAAGGAAGGTTCCCGAGGAGGAGTTGATCGATACCCTTGTGGATACCATCAGGGAGGATGAAGGAAAGTGAGTGCCCTACATGAATCCTGCTGAAACCCCCCTTAATCAAGTTTTCCTTACATTGGCAAGCTCCGACCTTTGGTTGGAGAGCTTGACTTAGCCATCCTAAAGCGGTACGATGGACTTTTTACGAGTCTATCAAGGTTGAGTTACCGCTGGATTTCGGCTCCCCTGGTGTGGCATTCGTGGAGAGAATGAAATGGAGATAATAAGAGACGTAAAGATGATGCAGCAGACCGGAAGGTCCTTCGGAATGGAGGATAAGAGTGTGGGGTTTGTACCCACAATGGGGGCGCTTCATGAGGGGCATCTGAGCCTCATAAGGAGATGTAAAGAGGACAATGAGATAACGGTGGTGAGCATTTTTGTTAATCCTGCACAGTTTGGTCCTTCAGAGGATTTCAATGGGTATCCCCAGGATCCGGAGAGTGACATGATGAAGCTGGAGGACCTCGGAGTCGATCTCCTGTTTTTCCCGGAAAAGGGTAATATCTATCCGGATGGCTTCTCTACGCATATCAGCGTTGAGGGGCTTTCGGACAGGCTGTGCGGGCTTTACAGAGAGGGTCATTTCAGGGGTGTTGCAACGGTTGTTGCCAAGCTTTTTAATATTGTAAATCCTGACAGGGCATATTTCGGGCAGAAGGACTATCAACAGGCCCTTATCATAAAGAGGCTTGTTCGGGATCTGAATTTTGATTTAGAGATAATCGTCTGTCCCACGGTCCGGGAAGAGGATGGTCTTGCAATGAGTTCAAGGAACCTGTATCTCTCGGAGGAGGAGAGGGCGGCATCCGCCGTGATCTACAGGACTCTGATTGAAGCAGGAGAGATGATCAGGTCAGGCAGCCCCATGAGTGACGTCGGAAGATTCATGGAGCTGCAGCTGAAAGGGGCCCCCATGATAAGAGAGATACAGTACGCCTCGGTCTATGATCCCGAGACCCTTGAAGATATATCGATGACTGATGTTAATATATATGTAAGAAAAAGATTCCTCCTTGCCCTGGCAGTCTTTATTGGGAAGACAAGGCTTATCGATAATATTCTCGTTGAGTCTTAGCTTAAACGGAAACCCCGACGTTGGTCGGGAATGAAGGCAAGGCATGTAATTAGAGTCTGTGTATAAACTGCTGTTCTATATTTTTGTCATGTCCCGAAAGCATTCGGGGCATCCGGAACTTATTGAAAAGAATAGATTCCGGACAAGCCGGAATGACAGAAAAACGACAACTGTTCGACTTTATACACATACTCTAATTAATCAAGATATTGGCAAGCCCCGGCCTTTGGTCGGAGAGCTTGCTTAAAACCGTTACTGATATCTAATCTCTAATAACAATGATTCAGAGAGTGTATCTCCAGATACTGGACAATCCCTTCGAGGACCTGGTCTATAGTGAATCGTCATACGATGACGCGGTAACCAATCATGCAATTGCCGAGGAGTTACAGAACTCCTTTGATTTTCACTATCCCAATATGGTCCATGTCGAGTATACCGACCTCTTCCTCGAGGATGATGGAAGGTTCCCCGAGATAAGGGAGATGCTCAGCCATGGCCTTGTAAGACTCCCTGTTATCCTGATAAACGGGAGTCCTTTTCTACATGGTGGAATTTCCTATGACATCATAATGGAGGAGATTGAAAAAATACTCTCCTCAGGACCATCCCATTAAATCCATGAATCATAAGGAGGACCCGAATCCAGCCTTGTTTAAACAGGCAGACATAGGAGAGATCAAGGGGTACCTCAGGGACTGTTTTGGTATTTCGGAGGATGCCCTGAGCGGATACCGGTTCCCAAAGGGAAGGACCGAGGCACTATCCGTGTCGGGGCTTTATTAATCTCTGATGAAATATATAGTCATACATGGTCATTTCTATCAGCCCCCGAGAGAGAACCCCTGGACGGAAGTGATAGATCATCAGGAGTCCGCCCACCCCTACCACGACTGGAATGAACGGGTGAATGCCGAGTGCTATGCCCCGAATACAGCTGCAAGGGTACTTGGTCGAGAGGGGAGGATTATCAGGATCCTGAACAACTACCGCTGGATCAGCTTTAACTTTGGGCCTACCCTCATTTCCTGGCTCGAAAAACACTCACCGGGGGTGTACAGATCCATCGTTGAGGCAGACACCTTCAGCGCCCGGAGACACGGTGGCCATGGCAATGCAATTGCACAGCCATACAATCACATGATCATGCCGCTTGCAAACAGAAGGGACAAGGCTACACAGATAAAATGGGGGGAGAGGGATTTTAAGAGGAGGTTCGGCAGACGACCCGAAGGTATGTGGCTTCCTGAAACAGCGGTCGATATGGAGACTCTACAGATAATGGCTGATGAAGGGATCAAATTTACAGTTCTTGCGCCGCACCAGGCGGGAAGGGTAAGAAAAAAATCCGGGGACGGAAGGTGGGAGGATATTGACAACGGCTCAATAGACTCCACCCGTCCTTATCTGGTGAGGCCCTCCCCGGAAAGTAAGATAGCCGTTTTTTTCTATAACGGGAAGATCGCCCATGATATTGCCTTCGGAGATCTCCTCAATGACGGTGCAACCCTCTCAGCCCGGCTGACAGACGTCCCTGTTGATGGTGGTTCCGGTCTTATTCATATTGCAACTGACGGTGAGACCTACGGGCACCATCATAAGTTCGGGGATATGGCCCTTGCCTATGCCGTTGAACTTATGGAAAACAACCCGGGAGTTGTATTAGCAAACTACGGTGAATTTCTCTCAAAACATCCCCCCGAGTATGAAGTTGAGATTCTCGAAAACACCTCATGGAGTTGTATCCATGGGGTCGAACGCTGGAGGTCTGATTGTGGATGCACCACAAACAGTAAGTCGGGATGGAATCAGGCATGGAGAACCCCCCTCAGGAATGCCCTTGACTGGCTGAGGAATCAACTTATTGAGATATATGAGGATCATTCAGAAGGGCTGTTAAAAGACCCGTGGCCGGCACGGGACAATTATTTTGATGTGATACTCGAAAGAAAAAATAAAGCCGGATTTATCAAAAAACATGCCCTGTCGCCCTTATCCGGAGAGAAACAAATCAAACTATTTACCCTCCTCGAGATCCAGAGGAACGCAATGCTCATGTATACAAGCTGCGGATGGTTCTTCGCTGATATTTCAAGGATAGAGACGGTTCAGATCCTGAAATATGCAGCAAGGGCCATTGATCTGGCGGGGAGCATATCAGACAGGGACCTGGAGGTCCCCTTTATCGAGATCCTCTCTGAGGCAAGGAGTAACATGAAGGAGCTTGGTACCGGGGCGGATATTTACAGGAATCTGGTATTACCTTCAAAGGTTGATGCAATAAGGATAGCGGCTACCTTTGCAGTATCCTCACTTGACGACGACAGCTCCTCCGTCCGGAAGAGGATTGGATGTTTCCGGATTAAGGGTTCAGAGCAGATGAGGCTTGACAACGGAGAGGATCTCCTGACGTCCGGAAAGATGGAAGTGAAGACCGATATCACGGGGGAGAAAGCGAGAATATCATATATTGCATTTTGTTCCGGCAAGACAGACTACCTCAGTAGGGTCTGGAAGGACGGTGAATTGGACGCTTCAGCATTGAAAAAAGAGATGGATGCCCTTATCACAAAACCCTTTAATGAAGGGGATATACAGAAGGTCGTACGGGGTTTAAAGGAGCTGAAAGGGGGGCAACTGTTTACCCTTGGAGAGATCCTCAAAGACAAACAGGTGGAAATCGTCACCAGGTGGAGCAGGATATGGAGTGATGAAATAAATGAGATGATACGGGGTTTTCTGGAAAAAAACAGGCGCTGCATTGACCTCATGGAGGAACTGCACTTTACCCTGCCGCAAAATCTGAGGGCAGCTATTGAGATCTACCTCCCGGGGCTGCTTCTCTCGGAGATAGGCTCGGACATGCCCAGTGAGGAGAGAATCACCGGGGTTCTCTCTGAGATGAAAAGGTGGGGAGTGACATTTGAAAAAAAAGAGGTTGAGATTGCGATGAGACGAAGGCTTGAGAAATCCATGAACATCCTCATCGGGAACCCCGATACAAAAGCCGTCAAAAGCTTTAACCGGATGTTTACCGTCTTAAGACGGATCTCCGTCGGGGTGAACCTATGGACTGTCCAGAACAGCTATTTTGAGATGGTAAGGAGCCGCTACCCCCATATCAGTGAACTATCAGGGAAGGGTGATCCGGATGCAATGGCATGGGTGGAGGAGATAAGACGTCTCGGTGAACTGCTGAACTTCGGTTTCGAGGAGATTATCGCAGGTAATGAGCAGTGAAGGTTTAATAGACACCCTCTCGGAACTCTGCGGGATCGTTCCGGAATACCACGATATCTGGGGGAACCTGGTAAAGGTCCCCCATGAGACAAAACTCTCTCTCCTCCAGGCCCTTGGGTACAGGGTGCAGACCCCCTCCAGCATCGAGGATGAAATAAGGGAGATCAGGGAGAAGGGGCTAACGAGGATGCTTGAGCCCGTAAAGGTCTTCCGGAACGGGGATAACAGGAAGGAGATCAGCATATTTGTTCCTTCCCGGTCTTCATCAGAACCGGATGCTTCATTAAAGGTTAGAATAACAGGTGAGGATTCCCTTGACCTGACAACCACGGTCTTCCTTACCGAACTCGGTGATTTCAGGACGCATACCTTCCGTAAAGGCGAGGTCAGGGAGTATATCTTTCCACTCACAATGGACCTGAAGGAAGGATACTATAGTCTCAACGCTGATCTTACCTCAGGCACTGAGAGGCTGCATGGGGTGATGAGACTCATTATTGCACCCGGAGGGGGGTGCTTTATGCCTGATACTATCGAGGGGGGTAGAAGGGTATGGGGGCTTTCCGTCAACCTCTATGCAGTGCGTTCGGGGAGGAACCATGGTGTTGGAGACCTTGCCGACCTTGACTCCCTTGTCAGGTGGATAGGTGGTGAACTCGGTGGTGACTTTGTTGCCATCAACCCCCTTCATTCAATCCCCAACTCGGCGCCCTACGGCATCAGTCCGTACTTTCCCCTGAGCAGGCTCTTCCATAACCCCCTTTATATCGATATTGATGGTGTTGAGGATGTGTTGAAATCCAAACAGGCAGTGAAGATACTCCAAGGCCACAGATTCAGGGAAGAGGTGAGGAGGCTAAAAGAAGAGGACCTTGTTGATTACGGGAGGGCATACAGACTGAAGCTGAGGGTCCTCGAAGCAGGATTCCGGTATTTTCTTCGCAATCACTATATGAAGGGAAGCGAAAGGGGGAAGGCTTTCAGTCAATACGTGGCGGATGAGGGGGGGGTACTGAAGGCCCACTCGACGTTCATGGCCCTTTATGATCATTTCAGCAGGGCGGGGTTATGCCACTGGAGGGACTGGCCGACAGAGTACCACTTGCCGGATACCGATGAGGTCAGGGCATTTCAGGGAAGCCACAGAAAGAGGATACTGTTTCATATGTATCTCCAGTGGTTGTTGCACGGCAGGATTGCGGCCATACAGGAGATGTCGGAGGATTTGGGAATGACAATCGGTCTTTACTGTGACCTGGCCCTTGGTTCTGCTGATTCAGGCAGCGATGTTTGGGCCGACAGGGGGAGCTTTGTACGCGGGGTTGAGGTCGGTGCTCCCCCTGACGACTTCAGTCTCAGGGGACAGAACTGGGGGTTGCCTCCCCTCAACCCTGAAAGGATGAGGGAGGATGGATATGAATTTTTTGTACGTCTCTTCAGAAAGAACCTCTCCCTTTGCGGTGCCATGAGGATAGACCATGCCCTTGGGCTATTCAGGCTCTTCTGGATACCTCAGGGGATGGAGCCGCAAAAGGGGACATATGTGAAATATCCCCACGAGGAACTTTTAAGGATCATCGCCCTCGAGAGCGTGAAAAACAGAACTCTTATAATCGCTGAAGACCTCGGGACGGTCGGAGATGAGGTAAGGGACGCCCTCAGGAGGTACGGGATGTTGTCTTTCAGGCTCCTTTACTTTGAGAGGGACTATAACTCTTCCGAGTTCCTTGCTCCGGAGGCATATCCCGAAATGGCAATAGCCTCCGCCACCACTCATGACCTCCCAACGCTCGCCGGTTTCTGGGCTGGTCGTGATATAGAGGTAAAGAGGGAGCTTCGACGATACCCCGACGATGAAACTTACCGGCATGAACTTTTAGAAAGGGGATATGACCGGTGGAGGCTGCTGAGGGCGCTTGGTAACAGGGGTCTCCTCCCCGAGGGTATTTCTGCCGACCCCGGTACGGTTAAGGAGATGAACGAGGATCTGGTCATCGCCATTTACCGGTACCTGGGAATGACCCCTGCAAGACTGCTTGTAATAAACCTCGACGATATCCTCCTTACCCCGGATCAGCAGAACCTCCCGGGTACCATTGACGAATACCCCAACTGGCGACGGAAGATACCCCTTAACCTTGAGGAGTTGAGCAAAAAGGATGTCTTCAGGAGGTTGAAGAAGATCCGTAATTCTTGAGTCCTTTACCCCTGTGCAGCAACTATAGGAGCCTGTCCGTGTAGCTGGATGTATAGCATTGTTGTCATTCTGAAGTAATTTTCAGCATGATAAGGCCGGCGCCTTCGTTGATTGTCGGACATCCTGTCGATGGGAAAGGATATCATGTCAATTTCTCCAAGCCATTCACTATAATATGGAAGAGGCATATCCTGAGAAGTGGTTTATAATTAAAGATGCGGAAATTTAAGGGTTATTGTAATATCGGCCTGGTGCTTTTATCATCGGATTTCCGGGTGATCGGAGTGAACTCTTATGCCCGCAAGGCCCTGGGTTCTGCAATATCAGAGTTAGGCAAGAGCGTGTTTCATTATCACCACAGAAAAAGCCGTTTGAAGATCGAGTACCTCCTCCGGAGATCGAGCGGACAGGAAAGCGATATGCCTGTAGCCATGATTGTCGATGTACTGAATAAGGTTTTAATGATAAATGTATGCAACATAGAGATGAAGGAAGAGTCAACGGACCCGCTTTTTGCCATGACCTTTATAGATGTAACCGAACAGACGGGCGCTGAAGTTAATCCCCGCAGCGGGATGGTGGAGTTAAAAAAGTTTCCGGTCTGCTGCAGGGATTCTTTTCTGTTTCTTGATGCATCTTCTATTTATTATATACAGTCAGACGGGAACTATTGCAGGGTCTTCACGGAAAAGAGTTCTTATTATCTCCATCTTACCTTAAAAAATATACTCAGCCGCTATACCGGTTCAAGTTTTCTAAGGGTGCACAAAAGCTTTATTGCCAACCTGGATCATGTACAAAAGATAAAGCGCGTTAATAAGGGACAAACCGTTATTATCTTTGACAGGGAGGATATCCCACCCGTACCGGTTGCCAGGCGCAGGATCAGCGATCTCAAGAAGGCCCTACCCCTCGTTTAGGCCGTTTATCACCTCATTTAGGCCGTTTATCATAAATTCCTTGACCATTTGGAATATACATCTATAATAGGAATATAGATCGTCATGCCCGCCGCCTGGAAGGCGGCCTCGGGCAGGCATTATCGTAAAGAAGACCGGAGGTGATTAAATATGAAAGAGGTTTTTATTAAGCTTGAGAGATGCACTGCCTGTAAATCCTGCGAGATTGCCTGTGCAGTTGAGCATTCCTCCTCCAAAGACCTTTTTACAGCCATTTTTGAAGAGCCCTCACCGCTGAAGAGGGTACACGTAGAGAAGGCCTTTTCCTTTTCATATCCTGCAAGGTGTCTGCATTGTGCCGATGCCCCCTGTATCAGGGCCTGTCCTGTAGGGGCAATGAGCAGGGAGACGGATATCGGCAGTGTTGTTGTCAATGAAGACAGGTGCATGGGATGCTTCATGTGCGCCATGGTCTGTCCCTTTGGCGCTATTTCACTAAATCCCGGGGAAAGCACAGCGCTTAAGTGCGACTTCTGCGGGTCCCGCTTAAGAGAGGGAAGGGTACCGGCCTGTGTGGAGGCATGTCCGACTCAGGCCCTGATGTTCGGTGAGGTGGATGCCCTTGGCAGAGAGAAGAGGATGCTTACCGCTGAGACCGTTGTTAGGGCAATGGGCAGTATAAAAGATGAAAAATCCGGGGTTACGCCATTGGATTTATTAAGAAAAATGGGAGGTGTGTAATATGGCAATAAAGAGACTTGACAGGGCCTCACAGGCCTTGATAGATAAGGCGGTGGAGATAGGGATAGAGACGGGGGTTGACAGGCTTGAGAGCCAGAAACCACAGTGTGGTTTCGGACAGCTTGGAAGCTGCTGCAGGATGTGTTACATGGGGCCGTGCAGGATTGACCCCTTTGGCAACGGTGCATCCAAAGGGGTATGCGGTGCCTCGGTGGACACCATAGTATGCAGAAACCTGCTGAGGGAAGAGGTCGGCGGTGCAGCATCACATGTGGGACATGCCCGGCACGTCGCCCTTGCCTTTAAAAAGATGATCGAAGGAAAGGCCCCGGGATATAAGATAACCGACAGGGATAAGTTGATGGAGGTGGCCGGGGGGCTTGGTATTACGATAAACGGCAGGCCGGACACTGAGATTGCCGCGGAAGTGGTGGATAAGGCATTGGAGGACCTGTCGCGGCAGGACGGCGAACCAATGAACTGGCTCAAGTTCAGGGCGCCGGAAAAGGAAATCGCGATGTGGGATAAGCTGGGGCTGCTTGTCTCCAATGCCCATAACGAGATTGAAGAGGCGATGCACAGGACCTCTATGGGCAATGATGCAGACCCGACCAACCTGCTCCTGGCTTGTCTCAGGATGGGGATTGTGGATGGTTATGCAGGCTTGCATGTAGCTACGGATCTTCAGGATATTATGTTCGGTACCCCGCGGGTCAGGACAATAGAGGCAAACATGGGGGTCCTTGAGAAGGATAAGGTAAATATAGCCATGCATGGCCATAATCCCGTTCTCTCGGAAAAGATACTCGAATGGGCCGGTAAACTCGAGGATGAGGCAAAGGAAGCAGGTGCAGGGGGCATAAATGTGGTGGGTGTCTGTTGTACAGGCAATGAGCTTACCATGAGGCACAATGTCCCGATGGCAGCGCACAACCTCCAGTCGGAGCTGATACTCCTGACCGGGGCAGTGGATGCCATGGTTGTGGATATCCAGTGTATATGGCCGTCTATAACAAAGATCTCCGAGTGCTACAACACAAAGATTATCACCACCGAGGCATCTGTTAAAATACCCGGGGCGACCCATGTCTCCTTTGAACCCGAGCATGCAGACGATGAGGCAAAAAGGATCGTCGGTATGGCGATAGAGGCATTTAAGGAAAGGGAGGGCCGGGAGGTAACAATCCCGAAAGAGAAATCAGCGGCCCTTGTAGGGTTTTCACTTGAGGCCATTATTGACGTGCTTAAGAAGGTTGATCCCTCAGATCCGCTGAAGCCTGTAATTGATAATATAGTGAGTGGAAATATCTATGGTGCAGTGGGTTTTGCCGGGTGTCCCAGTATAAAGTTGAGAGGTACCTTTATGACAGAGAAGATGGTGGAAGAACTCCTGAAAAAGAATGTGCTGATAGTAACCACCGGGTGCACAGCCCATATATGTGCGCAGGCAGGCTTTATGAACCCGGATGCCACTGATAAATACTGTGGAGAGGGATTAAGGACGGTGCTTACCGCCCTTGGAGAGGCTGCCGGACTCAATGCACCACTGCCTCCTGTGTGGCATATGGGATCGTGTGTGGACAACTCCCGCATCGCCACCCTTCTTGGCGCCCTGGCAGCGAAGCTTGATGTAAAGATAAGCCAGCTTCCTGTTGCCGGCTCAGCTCCCGAACTTGTCCAAGAGAAGGCGATATCCATAGGCACCTGGTTACTTGCACTGGGTCTGCTGGTTCATATAGCACCGTCACCGAGGATTCTCGGAAGTCCTGTGGCTACCAAGGTTTTGACAGAGGACCTCGAAGGGATTACCGGTGGCAGGGCATATGTGGAACTTGACCCCGTGAAGGCGGCTGAGGGGATCGTGTCCCATATCGAAAAGAAGAGGAAGGCGCTGGGGATATAGGGATGAAGACAGTAATCATAGGTAATGGAGTTGCCGCCGTCAGTGCAGTAGAGGCAATTCGTAAAAGGAATAGGAATTGCGAGATTACCGTCCTGTCGAAGGAGGGTGAAATAGCCTATACCCCCTGTTTTCTTGCCCGATACGTCAGCGGTGAGATCGGAAAGGATAAACTCTACATGAGGGGGAGCAATTTCTATGACGAAAATCAGATAAATACACTCTTTAACGTTGCCGTCAATGAAGTCAACCCCGGTGATAATACAGTAAAACTATCTGACGGCAGAGAGCTTGTATATGACGGGCTCCTGTTAGCGGCCGGCTCAAGGCCCGTTGTCCCGCAACTGCCGGGCATCGAGGGAGACGGGGTATTCTTCTTCAGAACGCTTCCAGATGCCGAGAGGATCATCTCTGCTGTCAGGGAGGCCGAAGGGGTTGTTGTGATGGGTGCCGGATTCATCGGCCTTGAGGTTGCAGAGGCACTATCGAAAACAGGGCATAGAGTTACCGTGGTCGAAAAAGAGGACAGGGTGCTTCCGAGGATGCTGGATAGAGAGGTTGCCGGTATACTTGAGAAACATATAAAGGCCAAGGGCATAAACATAATCACGGGCAGGACAATTGAATCCGTAAAGAGGGACGGTGGCAAGCAGAGGCTGGAGGGGGTTGTGCTGGATAATGGGGGAAGTATTTCCTGCAATGTATTGATTGTATCCGTCGGGGTAAGACCCAACCTTGAGATGATAAGGAACAGCTCCATAAAAACCGGGGTAGGAGTAATGACGGATAACCGGATGAGAACAAATGTTCCAAATATCTATGCAGCAGGGGACATTGCGGAGATGGAGGTTCACGGCGTAAGCAGGGTAAACCCCGTGCACATCAATGCAGTGGCGGGTGGAGAGGTCGCAGGATGTAATATGGTCGGTGCTGAAAAAATATTCGAGTCTCATTTAGAGGATATGAATGTGGTAACCCTCTTTGGATTACCGGTTCTTTCCCTTGGCATACAGAAAGGAGACCGGGTCCTGAAGAGAGATGATTCTAAAGGAATAGTGAAGATTTATTTAGGAGAGGATGAACGAATTAAGGGGGTACAACTGATAGGTGACGCAACCAGGGGCGGGATATATCTATCCCTCATGAGAAAGGGTATCCCGGCAAGCGAAACCTATGACATCCTTTCACCTCATTTTAATTATGGAGCTGCTGTAAATATCTCATAATATTTCCCGTGCTTTTGCGGGCGTGAATATATGAATTTTTACAATATGAAATTAATTTAGTGAGTACAAAGCGTGACTTAATAAGAAGGACAGGACAGAGAAAAAGCCTTGACAATGAAAATTGGACTGTTTTATACTTCAACCATGTTTTACAAACGCCTGCTTTTAGCGAAGATTCTTTTTGGTGCAGCCTGGCATATAAGGGCCGTGGCTGATGGGGGATTCTATTAGCTGATAGCAGGTACTTCAGGAGAATCTCAAAGGCCACGGCAATAAACGCCGTGGCCTTTTTTCGTTTTATACATAAGAAATTATTAAAAGTCTCATAATTGAATTGACATCAATCTAAAAATCTCCCCTCGTCCCTTTTGCCAAAGAGGGGGATAATCCCTCCCTTTGGCAAAGGGAGGTCAGGAGGGATTTTTTAAATAATATGTCTGCACTATTTTGAGACGATTAATATAACCACAGAGGCACGGAGATATTTTACAAAAGAGATAATCGAGCTGCAGAGTTAGTTGGATTTTAAAGAAGATTCATTCTTTATACAACTGTAAGGTATACAGAGAGGAGGCGTTGCTATGCGTAAGAGCAAAAAAGAGATTAAAGACAAGAGTATCATCATTGATCTACTCAATACCTGCCATACCGGCAGGCTGGGGACTGTCGGCAAAGACAGCTACCCAATGGTTAAGCCGCTCAATTTCGTGCATCATGAAGGGAAGATATATTTTCATACTGCAAAGGAAGGGGAGAAGATTGACGACATAAAGAGGGACAGCCGGGTCTGCTTTGAAGTGGACCTCCCGATAGCCTATGTAAGGGCAAAGAATCAACCCTGTGAGGCCGAATATCTCTACAGGAGCGTTATCATAAAAGGCAGTGCCCATATTGTTGAAGACAGGGAGGAAAAACTATTTGCCCTGAAATGCCTAATGGAAAAATATCAGCCGCAGGGCAACTATGGGGGATTCCCTGAAGAGAGGTTGGCAATAACAGGTATTGTCGGAATAGATATCGAGGAGATGACCGGCAAGGAAGACCTCGGTAAAGACAGCCGTAAGGATGCCGTACTGAAGGCATTGAGAGAGGGTGTACAATTCATAGTCCTTGGATAGCGTCTGTGTATAAATTACAGTCATTAGTCATTCCCGCAATCCCGAACGCATTTGGGAGTCGGGAATCCTTCTTAAAGAACGATTCCCCGAACGCTTTCGGGAAATGACAAAAAAAGACAACTATTGGAGTTTATACACAGACTCTAATTAGAGTCTGTGTATAAACTGTTGTTTTATATTTTTGTCATACCCGAAGTCTGTAGTCGGGTATCCAGAAGTTATTGAAAAGACTGGATTCCCGCCCAATTGACCGCGGGAATGACGGCTCTATTGTTGAGTTTA
>VAPE01008076.1_pt1 | contig 26582 bp, 24 predicted proteins | sample 3393911 | NCBI WGS metagenome assembly VAPE01 (sample SAMN08290436, study PRJNA428436) | hydrothermal vent metagenome | isolation source: Deep-sea hydrothermal vent chimney | place: Atlantic Ocean: South-mid Altantic Ridge
CGCTCTTTTTTGATTTCCTCAACCGCCCGTCCCGGCTCGACCGGCAACAGCCGCGAAAATGCCGCATCCATCCTCAGGCCCGGCAGCCGGACCACGCGAACATGACCGGGGACGGCAACCTCAACCGGGGAGCCGCCGAGGACCAGGGTCACCTGGTGCCCGGCCAGGGCTTCGGCTATGGCCAGGGTCCTGAACAGGTGACCGATGCCGAGCACGTGCTGACAGTAGATGATGATCTTCATGGGTCCCCTTGCAATACGCAAAAAACGCTCAACACGGCGTAAGCTCTCACCGGCACCGAATCTGCTTTGTCATCGGCCTGTCCGCATACCCGGTATAGAACAGGCCTCTTTCGCGCATCTCCGGCACCTGTGAGAACTTACTGGGCAAGGAGTATGCTCGACAGGTGGTTGCTCCACCCTGTGAGTGGTTACCAACCGGCAACGTCCGGCCCCTCACCGATGGAGAGAGCGGCTGTTCATCTCTTCAAGGTACAGCGTCCGGCCCAGCTGTTCAAGCAGGTGGAGGCGATAGTCCTTGAGCAGCCGCCGTTCATGGGGCAAAAACCTTTGTCCCGCCAGGTGATAGAGCAGGCATTTGATCACGCCCCCGTGACAGACAACCAGGATGGTCTCTCCGGGCCAGGCCAGGTGGGCCGCGTGCAGGGCCGCAAGGCTCCGTTCAAGCACCTGCTGCCGGGATTCGCCGCCCGGCGGCCGGAAGAGCCAGCCCGCCTCCTCCTGTTGCCGTAGCGTTTCCGCCTGACCGGCCTGCAGCTCGGCCAGCGTCATGCCGTTCCACTGTCCCCAATCCTGCTCCCGAAGCCGTTTGTCCGGGTGAACCGGCAGCTTGAGCGTCTGGTTGAGCAGCTCCGTTGTTGCCCTGGCGCGGCCCAGGTCACTGCAGATAATCCGCTGCCAGGCAAGATCATGCAGTTCCCGGCCCCAGCTCTCGGCCATCCGGCGGCCGGCGGCGGAAAGCGGGCTGTCCAGCCCGCCCTGGATTCTCTTCTCTTTATTCCACAGGGTCTGGGCATGGCGGATGAGGCCGAAGCGGGTTGCACTGGTCCTGGTCATTGCCGGTTCACCCTTGGCCATGGCCGGCAACAACCCGGTCCAGGATCTCTTCCAGTTGCCGGTAGTTCCGTTCAAGATCGTGCTGCTCGCGGATGTAGGCGGCCGCCCGGCGGCCCAGCCGTTGGCGTGTCTCCTTCTCGGCCAGCAGCGTGGCAACGGCCCGGTCAAAGGCGTCCTGGTCGAAAGGGGGCGTGAGGAAACCGGTCTCCCCGTTCATGACGACTTCGGGAATCCCGCCGTTATCGAAGGCCACCACCGGCAACTGGCAGGATTGCGCCTCCAGGAAGACCATGCCCAGCGATTCATTGATTCCCGGGAAGACAAAGAGATCGCCGCCGCTGTAGAAGCGGGCCATCTGCCGGCGCGGGATTTGACCGACCAGGAGCACGTTTTTCCCCAACCGTTGGCCGGCCAGGTCCGTGAGGCGTTTTCTCTCCCGGCCTTCCCCGGCAATGACCAGGAGAAAATCATGGCCCCGCTCCCGGAGCCTGGCGCAGCTCTCGATCACCCGGACAAGCCCCTCGGTCTTGACATCGGGCCGGAACATGGCCGCGGAGAGGATAACCGGGCGGCCGTCGGCCTGCCAGGCTGTCCGCATCTCCCGGCGGGCCGCTTCATCCCTTTCGAACTGAGCCGGATGGATTCCGGGCCTGATGTAGGCGAGCCGTTTTTCAGGCAGCAGCCGCTGCAGGTTGACATGATCGTCACGGCGGTTTGCCAGGACCATGTCCGCGGCCAGCAGGGCTTTTCTGTTCAGCTCAAAGCCGGGCCGGGTGAGCCATTTCCGCCTGACCTTGGTGGCGTAACTGCCCTGGAAGATGAGGTAGGGGATGTCAAGCTTTGCCGTGACCGCGGGGCCGAGCAGGTCAGGGGCCTTGTAGTAGCAGTGATAGGTGAGCCACAGGTCAACGGGCCGGCGGGCCAGCCGGCGCCCGAGACGGAGCCGTTCCGAAAAGGCCTGCGCCAGGCGCCACGGCTGCCAGTAGATCCAGCGGCAGCGCAGGGTGCTGAGGACGCTCAGCCGATGCCCCCGGGCCTGTAGATAATCGTGCAGGCCGGTGGCGATAACCAGGTCGCCGGACGGGCTGGGATGGGCCAGGGGCTTGAATGGGGCGTAAAAACCGATGTGCATGGCCTTATACGCAGTTCAGGGCCGGGATGTTCCGGCAGGAGATGGCGGCCAGCTGCCTGATCAGTTGCCGGTTATCAAAATCGGCATGGACCAGCCGGCGGCCCCGGTCGATGACCCGGTCGCGCAGGGCCTTGTCCGAGAGCAGGCGCAGCATGGCCCCGGCCAGGGCCGGGGGGTCGCCCGGCGGCACGAGCAGGCCGGTGTCCATGTCGCGGACGATTTCCGGCAGGGCCGAAACCCTGGTGGCTGCGGCCGGCAGGCCCATGGCCAGGCTCTCGACCAGGACATTGGGAATGCCGTCCCGGTCCCCGTCCGGCGCGACTTCGCAGCCGAGGACAAAGAGATCGGCACGGGCAAATTCGCCGATAACCCGGTCATGGGCCATGGTGCCGGGCCAGCGGCAGTGGTCGAGCAGTCCCAGCTCCGCCATGAGTCGAAAAATCGTCTCCCGGTCATCGCCGTCGCCGATCAGGGTATATTCAAAATCGATCCCCTTGTCCCGCAGAACGGCCAGGGCCTTCAAGATGGTCGGGATGCCTTTTTTGGCCGTCAGCCGGGCCACGCTCAGGATTCGATACGGCGGCCGGGGAGTGCGGCGTTCGCCGGCCGCGCCGTTGAAGAGCCCCAGGTCGATGCCGTGATAAACGCAGTGGATGGGAGTTGCGCTGTCGGGGGCCAGGCGGCGCAGGAACTGTTTATTGTATTCGGTACAGGTGATGACCAGGGAGGCCAGGTTGATTTTTTCCCGCAACTGGCCCGGGTCGGAGGTATAAATATCCTTGGCGTGAGCCGTAAAACTGAAGTCAGGGCCACCGAGCAGCCAGGCAAACAGGGCCACCGAGGTCGGGGAATGGGCGAAATGGGCGTGCAGGTGGACGACCTCGGGTGAGCGGCGCAGATATTGATTGACCAGGTAGGCGGCCTGCAGCAGGTGCTTGAGCGTGCCCAGGTTCCTGGTCCGCTCGAAACGGATTGTTGCCTGACGCAGAGCGGCGAGAAAACGGCGGGGTTCACGCACTGCCAGGAAGGCGGCCGGCGGCAAGAGCCGGGGGAAATCAAGCAACAGTTCGGTGGGCAGGTAATCGACCCTGGCCCTGATCCGTCTGACGCTGTCGTGACAAAAGGGCTCGCGCGGCCGGCGCATGGAAAAGATGCGGATGTTCAGCCCCATCTGCTCGAACAGCAGGATTTCATTGGAGATAAATGATTCCGAAATGCGGGGGTAACCCTTGAGAATCATCCCCAGTACCGGCCCGCTCATGTCCGTGACTCCTTGAAACGGCGCAACCGGTTTTTGATAAAGTCGCTACCGTCCAGCGGAAAAGCGGCGATGGCTTGCCGGTAAGGCTGCAGGTCGTCGAGCATGGCAAAGAGCCGGTGATGCAGGCGCTCCGGGTTCAGCGCCGACCAGGGAATAAATTCGATCAGTTGCTGTTTTTTCAAGGCCTCGGCCCGCAGGAGCTGCTCCAGGCGCGGGGTTTCCCGCGGGATAATGAGCGCCGGTGTCTGTTGGCTCAGGATTTCACAGACCGTGTTATAGCCGCCCATGGTGATCACCAGGTCGGCGGCGCCAAACATCTCCTCCATGCGCGGATAGAACGGCAGGACCGTGATCCGGTAGGGCCGGGCGCGCTTCTGCAGAAGCCCGCGCTGCTCCCTGGGCATGAAGGGGCCGGTGATCATGATGCTCTTGATGCCGGGGACCGGCCGGGATTCGTGCATGGCAAGATAGGTGTCCATCATCTTGAAACCGTCGCCGCCGCCGCCGGCGGTCAGGACGATCATGCGGTCCTGGTCCCGGACGGCGAACTTTTGCCGCGTTTTCAGGCTGCGTTTTGCCGAGGCGACCGGACGCTGGAGATAGCCGGTAAAGAACATTTTGTCCCGGACGGCGGCCGGGATGTCATACTCAACGGCCGTGTCGTAGAGCTCTCGCCGGCCGTAAACCCAGATCTCGGTGTACAGTTCTTCAAGGTAATGATAGACGTTCCGGCGCCGCCAGTCCCGGCGCACGGTGGCGCGGTCATCCATGATATCACGGAGGCCGAGGATCGTCCGGGTCTGCGGGCGGTGCCGCCGGAACCACTGCAGGACGGGCAGGACCTCCCGCTTCAGGCCCAGCGGCTCCTTGTCCACGATAAACAGGTCGGGCCGGAACGTTTCGGCCGTGGCGGAGATGATCGCCTTGCGGATGGTCACGGCATGTTCCGGATCAATCCTGATGGCCAGGGCCTGGTATTCATCGTTGGTCTTCTTAATCATGCCGGGGATGCGGACAAAATCGACATTTTCCGGGAAACGGAAGCGGCCGGCAACGGGCGAGCCGGTCAGGATCAGGATATTGGTTGAGGCCGAGCGCAGGTAGCCGGCAATGGCCAGGGTGCGCCGGATGTGTCCCAGACCGTAGGTGTCGTGGGAGTACATCAGAATATTGTATAATCCGTGCTCGCCCATGTGTCTTTAAGGTATTCCCGCAGGGAAAAGGATTTACGGTCGATCAGCTGCCGGATCTCGTCCGGAGTCAGGTCGCGGCGCTCGCCGATCTTCCGGGCCGGTACGCCCGCCCAGATTTCATACGGCCCCGGATTGCGCGTGAGCACCGCGCCTGCGCCGATGACCGCCCCGTCCGGAATTTCCGTTACCTGGTACAGGACGAGGACATTTTCATGGATCCAGACATCCCGGCCGATATACTTGTCCTGCCAGAGCACCCCGAACTGCTCCTGCCGGGCGAGCAGGGGCTCCAGGCCGTCATGGATATGGTCATGGGTGTAGATGCGGCTCCGGGCGCCGATCATGCACCAGGGGCCGAGGTGAATGCTGCCGGTGCAGTCGAGAAGAGAAAAGGGGCTGATCCGGAGGTTGGTCCCGGTGCCCGCAGAAGTAAAGGCCTCGGGCGGGATATAGAGCCGGCCATGGTGGATATCGCCGTGCGGCCTCCGCACCACCTTTTTCATCACTGCCCGCAGTTCGTCGCCGGTTTGTGTCGCTGCTTCAAATTCCATGAATTATTTCCGCTTGCTTATTGGAAATACATGTATCACGTATAGCATCTTGTTGAACGGAGTGAAACCTGAATCCGTATCTTGAGGCGGTACTCCATGCAATAAATATGTGGAATTTATTGCATTACTGTCGAGTAAACGCATTTTTTGATCTTTACCGCGCCGGCCCTGCGGGGCGCAATAAAAAAAACCCCTGCCGGCAGCCCGGCAGGGGTTAACATCATGCTCTTTCTCGAAAGAGATTAGAACTTCATGGTCAGGTGATGGCTGACCAGGTAAACGTCCTGAGTGTCGAAGTCGGGATTGCCGAGCTTGGCGAAATCGCCAACGGCCCAGTAACCGAAGTGCACTTCATAGGTCAGGTTCCTGTACAGTTTATAGGCGGCGCCAAGGTCGAACTCCCAGCCATAGGCATCGTCAACTCCTGCCGGTGCGTCATCGGCCCAGCCGGCGCCGATACCGCCATGGAGGGTCAACTTGTCCGTGGTCTGGTAGTCGGCCAGGGCAACCAAGGCGTTAACCCCGGCCTGGCGAACAGCCGTGCCTACCAGGTTGGGTCCGCGGTCACCGTTGAGAATGTCGGTGACTGAACCTGTCAGGATATAGAGCGGCTGAAAGTCGGCGCCCGTACCGTTGACGACATCATAGGCATGGTCCGTGTTGTCCTGAGGATTGCCGTCGCCGTCGATGTGGGCATAACCCAGAGTGGTGCTCAACTCGCCATAGTTCCCGGCCAGGGCGGCAAAATAGGCCCAGGCATTGATATCCATATCGGGCTTGCTGGTGTCGGTGAATTCCTTATTTCCCCATTTGTAATCGAATTCGCCGATCAGTGTCAGGTTGTCAGTGAGACCCTGCTGCAGGAAACCCATGGTATGATAGGTCGTAATCTGCCGAAAGTCTTTGCCGACTGCTGGCTGTTTGTACAGCGTGTCTACCGGGTCCTTGTCCAGAGTCAGGCCGGCACCTAGCCAGGCATTGGTCCTGTTTTTGGTATAGCCTGCCGAGACTTCGTAGTAGTCGCTGTCGTTATTGTCAAGGTTGCTTTGGTAGGCGTCATTCTCCACCTTCTTTTCCAGGAAGGCGTAGCCCTGCCAGTGCTCGGGCAGGTTGGGACGCAACATGATCCGGTCGGCAGCGGTGCCGGAGTTGACGAAGTCGCTCCCCCAGGACCCGGCCGGCCGCCGGCCGATTTCCCAGCGGCCGATGGGTGAATCGTACAGCAGCCAGAGTTTCCTGACCTTCATGTTGCCGCCATTTGCCGTCTGCAGGTCTGCCTGGTGGCCCCAGACCGTGTTGCTGTCGATGAGACGGATATCGCTTTTGATCTGAACCTTGTCGTTGATGATCAGGTTCGGTTTGATGCGGAATTCATGTTCATACCAGTCGTCATTGCCGGAGTGACCGGTCTTGTTGCCCGTAATAGCCTTGTATGTAGCATCGTTCCAGAGTATAACCCCGCCGTCACCGGCAGCGCCGTTACCCTGGTTGAGGTAGTAACCGTCAACCCGGTAACTTCCCTTGATTTTCAGCTCCAGTGCCGAGGCGGAAGCGGCTACGCCGACTACCAGCCCCAGAGCCACAGCTGTTGCAAGGATCCTCTTCATCTCTTTTCTCCGTTCCTTCTTGTGCCGGGAACGACACAATGCCGCCCCTTACTTCATCTTCAACCTGTGCAATGTACAAAAAATTTTACCATGTAATTTTTTATACCATCTTTAAGGGGCCTGTCAAGAAAATATGCACTTTTTTACTGCAATTTTTTTCCCCTAAAGAAGTTTAACATGCTGAATTAACATTGTAAAAATATTTACGGAGGGCTGGGGATGAATTTTCCAGACAAATTGGCTGACCCGGAAAAATTAATTCGGAGTAATATGTTGTTATTATAGAATTTATTTTGGGAAAATGCGCTTGGTCACCGCGTTTAAAATTGTCCCCCTGGATGGGGCCGGCAGTTTTTTTTGAAAAGACTCGCTTTTTACGGTAGATGAGAGTTGACTTTGTAAAACTGACGACAGAAATGCCATTGAATAGAATTAGCGAAGAAATTTAAAAACAGTGACTGAGCAAGATTATCCACAACGCCGCCGGTTGTTTCTGGTTGTTTCGGTGGGCGTTTTTATGTCCACCATGGACAGCTCCATGGTCAACGTGGCCTTACCGACCCTGATGGAAGACTTTCAGAGTTCCCTGGCCCTGACCGAAGGGGTGGTTCTGGTCTATCTTTTGACGATTACGATCCTGCTGCTGCTCTGGGGCCATCTGTCCGATCGCGGGGGGCGTGGCCGCGTGTACTCATGGGGCATGCTCATCTTTACCTGCGGCTCCCTGTCCTGCGGCCTGGCGCCGGAAATTTATTCCCTTATCGGGTTCAGATTTATCCAGGCCCTGGGCGCATCAATGATGATGGCTACCGGGCCGGCCCTGATTAAATCTATTTTTCCTGCCGAGCACCTTGGCCGAGGTCTGGGCTTGATCGGGGTGGCGACTTCACTGGGCCTGATGGCTGGCCCGCCCGTCAGCGGCCTGCTCATTCGCTGGGTGAATTGGCGGGCCATTTTCTGGGTTACAGTGCCCATCGGCCTTTTGTTTTTCGTCCTGGGCCGGGGGCCGCTTACCGGTTCGTCCCGGCCGCCGGCAACCGTCCGGAGCCCGGTTCCCTTGAGGCCTCAAGGTTTTGACTGGCTCGGCGCCATATTATGGGCCGCTGCCGTCACCCTGACCATCCTGGTCGCCACCCATGTGGCCACTCCGGGTGCGGGAAGGGAGTTGATTTTGGGCGCCGGCCTGGTCCTGGTTTTCCTGGTCTGGTTTGTTTTTCTGGGGCACGAAAAACGATGTCCGGCCCCGCTCCTGCCCCTGTCCCTTTTCAGAGAGCGCTTTTTCTCCATGGCCTTGATCAGCGGCATGCTCTCGTTTGTCGTGCTGTTTTTCGTGTTGATCCTGATCCCTTTCTACCTGGACCGGATTCTCGGTCTGCCTTCGGATCAAATCGGCTATGTTATGATGGCCGTGCCGCTGTGCGTGTTTATCGTCTCCCCCGTTGCCGGCAGGATGCATGACGTCCTGGGCGCCAGGATTGTGGCAACGGGCGGTCTTCTGTGCTGCCTGGTCAGCATGGTGCTGTTAACCGGAATGACCGCGGCAACATCGCCGTTTGCGGTTGCCGCCCGTCTGGCCCTGCTGGGCTTCGGGGAGGCCATGTTTCTGTCGCCGAACAGCGCCGCCGCCTTGGCCGGAGTGCCTGACGACCAGGTAGGCGTCACCGCCAGCCTGCTGGCCACGGCCCGCAACCTTGGCATGCTTCTCGGCGCCACCCTGGCCGGCCTTATTTTCGCCCTTTATTTTTCCCAGGCAACCGGCGGCCTCGACATGAAGGATTTTTCTTCGGCGTCAACGGCCGCATTCATGTTCGCCTTGCATCGATCGTTTCAGTATGGGGCGGTTTTTGCCCTGGCCGGGCTGCTGGCTTCATGGCGACGACCGGGACCGGAGGAGACGTGAATAAATAAGTTCTTCCTGAATCCGCGACGTTAATCCTGTTTTTCGGCGGTCGGCAAGGGGAAGATGATCCTGGCCTCAATCCCGCCCTGTTTGCTTTCGCCAAGCTTCAGGGTGCCGCCATGGTCCTGGACGATACGATGGACCATGGCGAGCCCCAAGCCGCCGCCAAAGGTCTTGTTTATAAAGAGGGGATCTGCCGAAGGGGTCAGACCGACGCCGGTGTCATGGATGGAAATGGAGACTTGGGTGTCATCGGATTCCGCCGCGATGGTCAAGGTGCCGCCGTCCGGCATGGCCTCGACGGCGTTGCGGATCAGATACACAAACATCTGGCGGATCTGGCGCTGGTCAATTTTCAGCACCGGCCCGGGTTCCGGCAGAACAAGATGGTATTCGATATGCTGTTTTTTCATGTCGCCGTAAAAGAGCAGCAACGATTTACGGATCAGCGGATAGAGAGGGGCCAGCTCCTTGGCCGGGGTCTCCTGCTCGACAAAATTGAAAAGATCCTCCAGGGTCGTCTCGATCTTGGTCACCTCAGTGATCATGGCGTTGAGAAACGTGAGCCACTCCGGATCATCGGTCTTGCGGGCGAGCAACCGGGCCGTGCCGCCGATGGTCGTAATCGGATTGCGGATCTTGTGCACCAGCTGGGTCGCCATGTGGCCCAGGGTGGCGTAACGCTCCGCTTCCACCAGTAGGTCTTTGCTTTGCTCCAGCTCGTGGGCCATGGCTTCCAGTTCCTTGATCTTGCTCTCCATGTTCATGTAAAGATGGCAGTGCTCGATGGCCAGACTGGCCTGGCTGGCAAAACTTTCCAGGGCCTGGATCAGATCCTCGGTGATGGGCTGGCGGGTCACAAAATGATCGGCAATAAGAACGCCCAGCGATTTGCCCGGCGAGTAGAGCGGGACGACGACAAAGGTGTCCTCCTGCAGCAGCGAGATCAGGTCCGACGGCACCGGATATTCGCAGCGGCCGTTGACAACATTTATGGACTGCCGGCTCCGGGCGGCGCGGATCAGGATATGCTCGCTGTCGCCGGCATCCACCTTGAGAGACCGGATAATGGCATTGACTGTGGAATCGCCCGCCATGCAACTGTCTTTGATATTGGCCATGATTTCGTAGAAATGGAGGTTCTTTTCCCGCATTTCCTGCCAGATGTGCCCGGCCTCTTCGCGGCATCCAGGACCGATTGCCAGCCGGCCTTCGAGGGTTTTGCCCGCGTCGTCGAACAGGAGCAGGAAGGCCCGGTTGAACCGCAGTCCCTCTTTCGCCGTGATGCCGACCAGGATTGCCTGCAGGATCTCGTCAAGCTCCACCATGCTCAGGTAGGCGGAATTCATCTTCAGGGACAAATCGTGCAAAAGCTGGATGCGAAAATTGGCCTGTTCGATCTGACGCTGATAGCGGCGATTGTTGATGGTCAGACGTCGTTTTTCAAGGACTTTGCGCACCGTTTCATAAAACTCGGTGAACTGAACCGGTTTGGTCAGGTAATCATCCGCTCCCAGGCGCATACAGTCCAAGGCCGTATGCAGGTCGGCCGAGGCGGTGAGCATGATGACCGAGGTGTCCGGGTAATCGCGTACAATTTCAGGGAGCAGCGCCATCCCGTTACCATCGGGCAGGGCGATATCGAGAACCGCAAGGGCGATATTGTTTTCTTGCAGGGCCTGACGGAGTCCGGCGGCGGAGCCGGCGGTCAGGGTCGGCAGGTCATGGTCCTCGAGAAATTCCTTCAGCAGCAGAACAATATCGGGATAATCATCGACCAGAAGAATGCTTTCCCGGCCTTCAAGGAGTTGGCTGGCAGGTACTGAAGATAAAGGAGGCGTATCAATGGATAAAGAAGGCATATCAATATTTCTATGTCGACCCCGGTTGATTCGTTTATAAAACCTGAATCTGTGACGGCTTGAGGTGGTGTCCCATGCAGTATGCTGACTTTATTGCATTATTGCTGAATAGACACATTTCCTGGTCTTTACCGCGCCGCCCTGCGGAGCGGCCGATAACGGCGCATCTGCTGCATCTGTAACGGATTGATATTACGCATGATAGTCAGCCTGGTCGCCGCCTTGCATCTGCACCGTTCTGGAACGCTCACTGATTCAGGTAAAACTCATGGAGCGTTGAACTATTACCTGGGAAGCAAGGATGTGTCAAGAAGATGGATGCATTCCTTGATTGCCTGTCCGGCGGGGCCGTGGTATGGATGGGAATTTTCAGGGAGAAAAGGATGGTCAATGATTAAGAAGGAGACACGAGAAAGATGGAGCCGGCAGGGTCGATAAAAAAAATTTTCGGCCCTGATGGCCTCCTGGCCGGCCATCTTCCCGGTTATGAACCCCGGCCCGGCCAGCAACAAATGGCCACGGCCGTGGCGGCGGCCCTGGAAGCTCCGGAGGAGACAAGCTTTACCGAGCCGGACCAGGCCGCCTGCCTCGTGGTCGAGGCGGAAACCGGCCTGGGCAAGACCCTGGCATATCTCGTCCCGGCGGTTCTGAGCGGCCGTAAAGTTGTGGTCTCCACCAATACCCGCAATCTGCAGGACCAGATCCTGCAGCATGAAATACCCTTTATCCGGAAATATATCGAGCCGCAGCTGCGGGCGCTCTGTGTCAAGGGGCGGCAGAACTATCTCTGCCTCTATCGCTGGCATCAGTACCGGGCCGGGCAGCCGGCCCTTGTCGCCGACCAAGCCACGGGCCGGATAGACGGCTGGCTGAAAAAAACAACCTTTGCCGACCGCGCCGAGCTGACATGGCTGCACGGCGCGTCGCCGCTGTGGCGGAAAATCTGCTGTCTTCCTCATTTCTGCCTGGGCGGCGACTGTCCTGACGGCGGGGCCTGTTTTCTCAACCGCCTGCGCCGCGAGGCGGCCGCCAGCCGCCTGCTGGTGGTCAATCATCACCTGCTTTTCTCAGACCTCGCCGTCCGTCGCACCGGCCATGGCGAGGTGCTGCCCCGCTACGAAGCGGTTATTTTCGACGAGGCCCATCATGTCGAAAACGTGGCCACCACCTTTTTCGGTTTTTCATTCAGCCGCTACCAGGTGCTGGACCTCGCCGCCGATGTGGAGCGCAGTGCCCGGTCGGGACTGACAGGGGAAAAACAGCAAGAGGTGCTGGGGGCGGCCGGCTCGCTACTCGGCCTGCTGGAACAGTTTTTCTCCCGCTTCCCCGCCGAACTCGGCCGTTTTCCCCTGGCAGGCCTGCTGGACACCCAGCCGGATTTCGAGCGCCGGCGCGACACGCTGCTTGAGGCTTTTCATCGCCTGGCCGGGTCAATGGACGGTCTGGACAACCGGGAAGAGCCCTGGGGCCAGTACATCCTGCGCTGTGACGAGTTGGCCGCCCGCCTGGACACCATCACGGCCGAGACCTTTACGGACATCCCGGCCGAGGACGTTCGCTTTATCCACTGGTATGAACGCCGGGAAAAGAACCTGGTACTGTCGGCTACGCCCATTGATGTGGCCGCCGACCTGCAGGAAACACTATTTACCTCGATAGCCGCCGTTATCCTGACCTCGGCCACCCTTTCCGCGGCCGGCGATTTTACCTATTTTCGCCGGCGCCTGGGCCTGCCGGAAGAAACGTCGACCCTGGCTTTTCCGTCGCCTTTTGATTATGCCGCCCGCACCCTGCTCCATGTGCCGGACAAGATGTTTCCGGAGCCAGCCGCGCCCGGCTACGGCGCGGCCCTGCACAAGCGGATAGAGGAACTGATACGGCTGGCCGGCGGGCGGGCTCTGGTGCTGTTCACCTCCATTCAGGCCATGGATAACGCCTGCCAGGTCCTGGAGGAGCGCCTGGAATTTCCCCTGCTGCTCCAGGGAACCGGGCCCCGCCATGAATTGTTGTCCCGTTTTGCCGGGGAGAAAGAGTCGGTGCTCTTTGCCGTGTCCAGCTTCTGGGAGGGGGTCGATATCCCCGGCGAAGCGCTGAGCCTGGTGATCATAGATAAATTACCGTTTGAAGTCCCGAGCGACCCTGTTATTATGGCACGGATCAATCGCATCCGCGCGGCCGGGGGAAATCCGTTTTTTGACTTCCAGGTGCCCCGCGCCGTACTCGGGCTGCGTCAGGGTGCCGGGCGGCTCATGCGCCGTACCAGTGACCGCGGGGTAATCGCGATACTCGATGTCCGGCTCTTCACCAAGGGATACGGCCGCCGTTTTCTAAAAAGCCTGCCGCCGAGTCCTGTCTGCCGGGACCTGGACCGGGTCAAAACTTTTTTTGCCGAGGAACATGACCATAATCAAACCGGCTGATCCATCAGCGCTCCGCACCTTTGCCCGCCGGCAGGCGGCAGTCATTGAAACCGCCATGCGCCGGGACCTGGCCGGGGCGCTGGCCGATAACGACCCGCTGCTGGCCGAGGTGTTGAATTACGCGCTTTTCGGCGGCGGTAAGCGTATCCGGCCCCTGTTGGCCGTTCTCTCTTCCCGGGTTTGCGGCGCGGCCGGGGAGGAGATCTACCGGCTGGCCGCCGCCTTTGAGTATCTGCATGTGGCCACCCTGGTGCACGATGATGTGATCGACCACGCCCGGGAACGGCGCGGCCGCGAATCCGTGGCGCGGAAGTACGGCATGGCCGTCGCCATTCTCGCCGGCGATTGGCTGCATGCCCGTTCCATGCGCCTGATCGGCCGTTTCGCCGGCTCCCGGGGTCTGGACGTATTCTGCAACTCCACGACCGGCATGGTGGACGGCGAGTTTCTGCAACTTCGCCATGTGGCGGACGCCGGGATGACGGAAGAGCAATATTTTGCCGTCATCCAGCGCAAAACCGCCCTGCTCATCGCCGCCACCTGTGAGATCGGGGCGCTCCATGCCGGTGCCGATCCGGAGCAGCAGGCGGCGCTGGCCACCTATGGACGAAGACTGGGGGCGGCCTTCCAGGTGATCGACGACCTGCTCGATTATCTCGGCGACGCCTCAATGACCGGGAAAAATATTGGCAATGATTTTATCGAGGGCAAGGTTACCCTGCCCCTGATCCATACCCTGGCCGCCGCTGAACCGGCGGCGAAAAAACGGTTGGGCGATCTCCTCCGGGGAGAGCGTACCGCTCCCGGTGCCTTGGCCGTGGTCCACCGTATGATCGAGGACTGCCATGGCTTCGAGTCCGCCCGGCAGACTGCGGCAAGACTCGTTGCCGAGGCGATTGACACGCTCGCGCCGTTTACTGAAACCGCAGAGCCGGAGAGCCTTGCCATGCTCAGCGGCCTGGCGCTCTACGTCCTGGCCCGGGACCGCTGATATCCAGGCGCCGGCTCCCGTGGCGGCGGCAGGTCAGGATTGTCGGGGTGCATGAACTGGTGAACTGAAACCGTGACGGCTTGAGGTGGTGCAATGTGCGGAGTTTATTGGATTGTTGCCGAATAAGCGCATTTGCCGGTCTTCACCGCGCCGTCCGGCGGGCCGCTCGATAACAGCGCATCTGCACCGTTATCGAACACTCTCGGATACAAGGTGAAAAATAAAAACAGGGAGCGGGAGCGAATCGATGCGCGTCGGAATCATCGGGACGGGACGGCATGGCAGTCGCTATGCCAACCATATTGTCCATGATATTGCCGGACTGGAACTGACCGCTGTCAGCCGCCGCTTACCGAGCGGCGCCGAGCAGGCCGCGCGCTGGCACTGTACCTGGTACCGGCAGTGGCCGGAACTTGTTGCTGACAGGCAGGTCGAAGCGGTTATCGCCGCGGTCCCGCCGGCGTTGAACCTGGCCATAGCGCAGCAGTGCGCCCGGCGGGGAAAACCGCTGCTCATAGAGAAACCCCTGGCCATAAGCGGCGCGGTTGCCGCGGAAATCGTCGCCCTCTATTCCCATCACCACCTGCCCCTGACCGTGGGGCAGACCCTGCGCTATAACGGCGTTATCCGGGGCTTGCGCGAACAACTGCCGTCTCTGGGGCCGCTGTACAGCTTTGCCGCCAGCCAGCGGCTCGAACCCTCCACCATTGCCTGGCATGAAGACCCGGAACAGGCCGGGGCCGGGGTCAGTTTCCATACGGCGGTCCATGTCTTCGACGCCCTGCGTTTTATAACCGGCCTGGAGGTCAGGCGGGTGACGGCTCTCTGCCGGCAGCGGCCCGGAGCCGCTCTCGAAGATATCCTGGCCGTCTTGATGGAAATGGACGGCGGGGTCGTCGGCACGCTTGACTGTTCCAAGGTGGGCCGGGCCCGCTCGGGCCGCTTTGAGTTTGTCGGCCGTGAAGGCCAGCTCCAGGGCGACCAGATATTCAATACCCTGGAGCGGATTCGCGCGACCGAGGTGACCAGCCTTGGTCCCGGAGAGCCGGTGCAGACCCTGGTACCATTTTTACGGGAGTGGCGGGATTTTCTGGCCGGCAGGGCCGCCAACCCGGTTGCCGGCGAGGACGGGCTGGCCGCGGTCCGGATATGCGAGGCCTGCCTGGAATCCTCGCGGAGCGGGCAGTGGACGGCAATCGGCTGATTTGCGGGAAGCCGGGGGGCCTGGGGCGGCTTACAGGTTTACGGCATGTGAAACCGTATAACTCCTGAGAGGTGTTACATCACATCAGTTCGAGAACGGCCTTAACGAGGTTGTCCGCCCCTTCGCCGATCTGATCAACCCGGGAATTAAGCATGTAGCACGGGGTGGTCACGATTTTATTTTGCCGGTCCACGGCAATTTCGCCATGAAGGGTCGGGGTATGGCGGGCTCCCATCCGGGCAAGGTTCTCTGCCGTTTTCCGGTCCTGGCCGATGGTAACCTCTATCGACCCGAGGACCCTGGCAACAATAACCGGGGCAATGCACAGGGCGCCGATGGGCTTACCGCGTTCATGCATCTCCCGGATGATCCGGGCCAGGTCTTCGTTCACCGAACAGTCGGGCCCGTCAAAGGCATAGCTGCACAGGTTTTTTGCCGCGCCTAAGCCGCCGGGCAGAATAAGGGCGTCGATCCGGGCGGGATCACATAACTTGAGATCCTTGATGTTGCCCCGGGCGATCCGGGCCGATTCAATCAGGACGTTGCGCTGTTCGTCCATCTCTTTACCGGTGATATGATTGAGAACGTGATGCTGGGGCATGTCCGGGGCAAAGCACTGAAAATCCGCCCCGTTTTTGTGAATGGCCCAGAGAGTTAAGGTTGCCTCGTGGATTTCCGAGCCGTCCTGGTTGCCGCATCCTGACAGAATGACACCTATTTTTTTTGTTTCCATGATCTCCCCCTCCCGGCCGCACCGAGTCGAAGTAAACGAACAAATAAAAAAAACGAAAAATGGCTCTTAACAAAACTCAGCTAATATTAATGCATTTTATAAATACCCTGTATTCCCCGCCGCGGGAATGACAATAAAAGCACTTTTTGTTTTGTCTCTCACTGAGGCACAGAGTTCATAGAGAGATTTTTTTTTGTCTCGTCTTTTTTGGGCTCTGTGTACTCCCGTGAGCCCTGTGAGAGCCTTTTTTTTTTTTCAGCCTTGATCTTTATCGCCGGCCAAGGGCCGGTCAAAAAATCAGGGCGAAAATTTCCGGAAGATGGCGGTACTGCTGCGCGTAATCAAGGCCGTAACCGACCAGGAATCCCTGTTCGAGAACAAAACCCGTGTAATCGATTTCGACCTCCGCGACCCGTCGCTCCCGCTTGTCGATCAGGGCGCAGGCCCGGACGGAAGCGGCCTGTTTATGGGCAAAGTTCCCGGCCAGCCAGGCCAGGGTTCGGCCGCTGTCGACAATATCTTCAACCAGCAGGATGTCCTTGCCGGCCACGTCGATCTCTATGTCCTTGACCAGGCGGATCGTCCCGGACGAGGAGGCGTTGTCACCATAACTGGCGACCTTGATAAAATCGATCTCGTGGGCCGTGGTCACCGCGCGGACCAGGTCGGCCAGAAAGATAAAGGCACCGTTCAGGACGCCGATCATCACCAGTTTTTTGCCGCGGTAATCAGCAGTGATCCGCTGGCCCAGTTCTATGACTCTGCTTTGAATACGTTCCCTGCTGAGGACCAGTTCCCGGGTGGCCATGGGCGCTCTCTGTCTCCATTGTTTGGTGATCCCTGCATCTGCACCGTTCTTGAACGCGTAAGGATTCAGGTGATTGCTTTTGCTCAAGACCAGACTTTGACAAAATAACGTTTTTGAGGCGAATAATCAAGCTGGCGCCGGCGCTTTAAAATAACTCCGCCGCCCGGCCGACGAGATGCACCGTCACCTCCGTGCCCTTTTCAAAGCGGCGGCTTGATGCCGGCAGCAGCAATATTCCGTTCATGGTTTCCGTGGTCGTCGCCGGCCTGGCCAGCAGGAGGCCTTTTTCCAGGGACAGAACGGCCCCTTTCAGGTTCAGGCGACCGCGTTTTTTTATCTGCACGGTATCGGTCAGGAGCGCCCTGAGCGGCCGGGGGCAGACCCGGTGCCGGCCCTGCATCTTCCGCAATGCCGGGGTAACCAGTTCGTGAAAGAGGAGACGGACTGCCGGCGGAGGGCCGGGCAGGGCAAACAGGGGAACGTTGTCAAGCAAGGCGAAAAGCGTTGCCCGGCCGGGGCGGACCTGCAGGGCGCAATAGATGATAATGCCGCCAAGCCGGCTAACGACCTGCTCCATCAGGTCATACCTGCCCGGTCCCATGCCGCCGGTGGTCAGGATGAGCTGCGGTTGAGCGGCCAGGCAGGCGGTCAGTGCCCCGGCGATATCGTCCACCTGGTCGCGCACCGTACCTTGATCAAACGACTCGGCCCCGCATTCGGCCAGCAGGCCGCCCAGCAGGAGGCTGTTTCCCGAGATTTTCTGTCCCCGGCGCGCCCGCGTTCCCGGCACCACCAGTTCGCTGCCCGTGCATAACACGGTCACCAGGGGCTGCCGGAATACCGGCAAGACTGTATAATTATTTTCGCCCAGGGAAAGAAGATGATCGGGCCGGATCGACCGGCCTTGCGGGACAATCACCCTGCCGGCCGCCAGGGTACTGCCGCGTTTTCTGATAAACCGGCAGGGTTCGCTAAGCGCCGTTGCCGGCATTGCAACCCGCCCCCGCTCTTCTTCCCGGCAGGCTTCGAAGGGTATGACTCGTTTCGTGCCGGCGGGCAGCATGGCCCCGGTCATGATCCTGATGGCCTCGCCCCGGTGCACGGTAAGCCGGTCAAGGCCGCCGGCCGCCACCTCTCCTGCCAGGCGGAAGGAGACAAGGTCGTTCCGGCCGGGGACACTCGCCGGTACCGCGGCCACGGCATAACCGTCCCTGGTCGACTGGTCAAAAGCCGGTTTGGGTATGGTGCTTTTCAGGGAAACGGCGGAGATCCGGCCAAGAGCCGGGGGCAGGGGAATGTTTTCCGGGTCAAGAATGGTGATGTGGTCAAGAATGGCGTGTTGCGCATCCCGCAACGACAGTTCAGGGATCATTGCGGGATGCAGTCAAATTTGTCGGGGCGGAAGACAACACGAGCTGCCGAGCTGCCGGGCCGCCGCCGCTCAGACGGTCAGGTCGTCGCGAATCCGTTTGCGGGGACCGCCATGGCCGGCGGTCGACCAGTCCCGGATCGGCGCCGCGGCCGTCAGTTCCTGTTGGCGGTCAAGGCGGCCCATGCGATCATAAATCATCTGCCAGACGCAGTCCACGGACGGATTGATTTCGCAATGGCCGTCGACCGAACCGCCGCAGGGACCGTTCATCAGGCTTTTTGCGCAACGGGCGACCGGACAAAGGCCGCCGGTCAAGTGCAGCACGCAGTTGCCGCAGCCGGCGCACTGTTCGCTCCAGACGCCCTGTTCGGCGGAACCCCCGAAAAAGGTGGTGTTAAGCGCCGGATAGACATTGTCCGTGGGCCGGAGATTGGCAATAAAATTAACGCCGACACCACAGGCCGTTGACAGGATGGCGTCGTATTGGCCCTGCCACTCGTCGATGGCGTCAATGTATTCTTTGTCACACTGACGGACCAGCGAGCCTTCAATGACCTCGGCCCGGCAGCCGTTTTTCTTCAGGCCCAGACGGACCAGGGAGGCGAGAATCTCCGCTTCCCGCTCACCGCCGGCCGAACAGACGGTAACGCATCCCCGGCAGGCCAGGACAAGAATTTTTTTACAGTCCTTGACCATTTCAAGGATCTCTGCCAAAGGTTTTCGTTCAGCGACAATCATGTCGAACTCCTGTCGAGTTTCAAGTGGTGGCCGTGCGCAGCCGACCCCCTCAAAAGAATCAGAAGGGGCTGGGCCCCATCTCCTGAATTCGTTGATTCATTTCCTGGGCCGCGTCGACGAATTCCGGATGCAGGCCGCGCGGCAAATGATACATTCGGATCCGGTCCGGCTCCACGTCCATCTCGCCCAGGGCCTGCCTGACCGCTGCGACCCGTTTGGCCGCCCGCTGGCTGCCCCGCAGGTTATGGCAGGAATCGGTCGGGCAACCGACGACATAGACGCCGTCCGCTCCATCTTCAAACGCTTTCAGCAGCGTTATCTCCTCGAGCTTGCCGGTACAGTTCACCCGTGAAAGCCGGACATTTTTCGGAAAGCCCAGTTCCTGAAGTTCCCGGCCCTCGTGGGCGCAACTTTGCTGGGACGTGTAATGGCAACTGAACAACCTGATATCGGGAGTAAAACTCATCCGCATCTCCACTGATTTATGGCATACCGCAGGCAGCGAGCAAACGCTCATCCTCGGATTCCTTCAGAACAATAGCCTGGGCGGGACACTCTGTCACGCAGATGCCGCAGGCCCGGCAGGTTTCGACCTCGATAACGGCAACGCCGCTGCCATCGATTTTCGGGATACTCCAGGGGCAGACCCGGACACAGGTCAGGCAGGAAACGCAGAGGTCACGTTGTACCTCGGCCGCCTTGCCTTTGGCAACCAGCTGTTCATGGGTCACATACCCCTTTTTGAGCGCCAGCTTGGCAACGGCCCCGATAATATCGGCAAAACCGACTTCCTGCGGACAGACCGGCACGCAACTCCGGCAACCGGAGCAGTACCAGAGCAGGTCCGATGACAGCAGACGTTCCGACAGGCCCATGCGGATCATGTGGATGATCTTGCGGGGATCAAACTCGGGAATGGCCTGGCTCACCGGACAGATCCCGGAACAGGCACCGCAGGAAAAACAACTGTTTAAATGCTCTCCCCCCGGCTCGGCCATGACTTCGGCGCTGAACGCGGGATTTGTTTTCATCTTTTTTGCCATACAATCACCAATCTGCGGAACGCTTTGTTTTCTTTTTATTCGGTTTTACCTTTGCCCGCCTGTTCAGCGCTGCAAAATACATGAATCCGTGACGGCTGAGGTGACATTCCATGCAATAGATGGAATTTACTGTATTGTTGCCGAATAAATTCATATTCCGGTCTTCACCGCGCCGCCCGGCGGGGCACCCGATAACGAATCCAGAAGATAAACATTCTACCGTATGTTAAATTGTATGTCAATACGCCGACCAAGCTGTTTCGGAACCGCGCCGCCATGTCTTTCCCCGAAGTCGTCAGGTCGTAAGCCGCCACCGGCACCCCATCTTCACGCGGTCGCTCCCGCCCGCATAGAGGGACTATGGCGAACGGAAGCGACTACGTAAATCTGTGGCACCTGTGGCGGCTTACAGGTTGGATGCAAGCAATAATGCAGAGTGCCACACCCTGTGACCAATTACGTTTTTTGCAATGGCTGGCAGACCGGACAAAAATAAGTCGCCCGGCCGCCGAGTACCGTTTTTTTCACCTCTTGTCCGCACTGTCGGCACCCGGCACCGGCCCGGCCGTACACCTGGAACTGCAACTGAAAATATCCCGGTTCACCGTCGGCGTCGAGAAAGTCGGAGATGGTTGAGCCGCCCGCCTCAATGGCTCGGGCGAGGACCGTCCGGCACGAGGCGACAACGTTCCGCCAGGCGTCTTTTTTTATCATGTGAACAGGTGTATGAGGATTAATTCCGGCGGCAAAGAGGATTTCGTTGGCATAGATGTTGCCGATCCCCGCTACCATCCGTGAATCCATAAGAAAATTTTTTACGGCCTGTTTTTTCCGCCGGGCCCGGCGCCACATCTCGTCGGCATTCAATTCGTCGCTGAAGGGCTCCGGACCGAGCCGGGCTGAAAATTCGTTCTCCAGGACTGCCGCCTGCTGCGGCGGCCAGACATAGACGGCGCCGAACCGGCGGGCGTCGTTAAAGCGCAGTTCCAGGCCATTGTCCAGCAGCAGGTAAAGGTGATCGTGCCGGGCCCGGGGGTCGGCTGCCGGAAATAGGCCAAGGTTACCGCTCATGCCGAGATGAAAGAGGAGCACGCTCTTGTTGGTCATTCTGATCAACAGGTATTTCGCCCGCCGGTCGATGGCGGCCACCCGGCCGTCCCGGATGTAGAGGTCGAGAAATTTTCGCGGCATGGGGGCGCGGAGCCGCCTGTTGCTCCAGCGGACACCCCGGATGGTGCGGCCGACAAGGTGCGGCCGCAGTCCCCGGCGCGTAACTTCGACTTCCGGGAGTTCAGGCATGATGCTCCTGCCCGGGGTAAAAGGCCAGCATGAAACGATCCAGCTTGGCTGCGGTAATCTTGGCCGGCTGCGCCCCGCCGCCCGGATAATTCAAGCGGAGTGAAAAAAAATGATTCCGGTGCAGGCTGCGCAGTGAAAGGCCGTGGAAAACGGCCGGTTGGTCGTGCAGTAACGCCTTCTTGAGGGCCTCCTTGGCGGACCAGAGCATGGTGAGACGTTCTGTTTCACCCAGACCATGCGCACTGCGCCGCAGGCAGTCAAGCTCATCGGCTGCCGCGAAACGGGATTGTACCTGGATGATTTTTTTGCTGATTTTCTGGATATCGATGCCGCACCGTGGCGCCCGGGCGGCCATGGCGACGGCATAGCCGCTGCTGTGAGATATGGAGATTCCCGGCCCGGGCCCGTGGCCGCCATGGCGGAGCAGTTCCGGCCGCCCGGTCGCGGCCGGCAGAATCGAGATGGCCGCAAATTCTTCAGTTGCCGGGGCGCTTACCCTGCCGTGTAGTCTGAGTGTCGCATATTTGCAGGCCAGCCTGCCGCCCAGCCACTCGCCTTGTCGTTTGCTATAGACATAAGTGGCAAAAAGCGCTTGCTCCCGTTCGGAGAGCAGATCGAGCAGGTCTTGCCGTTCAGCCTCGTTTTTCAGCTTTTCCGTCAGAGCGGCCAGGTCGATCAGGGCCAGGCAGAAGGGCGCAGGGGCGTCGTGCCGGCAATAGCGGACCGGCAGGCCGGGGAGCAGCGTAGATGCCCCGGTGAAAAATGATGACAGGGAAGACGGCCGATTGTCGGCGGCCAGACATTGTCTTGTCATATCCGGCCGGTGAAGTATAATAGAAAAAACAAAGTCACCTGAACTCCTCTTATCCCTTTATCCTATCGTAAGCAAATGATCTCACTCAGTGATATTACCTCATTCGACGTTATCGTTGCTCTGATTTTTCTTGTTTTTATCATTCGCGGGGTCTGGATCGGTTTTATGCGTCAGCTTGCCGCCTTTCTGGCCCTGATCGGCAGTTACTGGCTGGCCGGCCGGTACAGCGACTATCTGATGCCCTATATCGGGAGGTTTATTGAAAATCCCAAGGTCGTTTTTTTTATAAGTTTTGCCGTCCTTTTTATCGTCGGTGCCTTTCTCCTGATCCTGACCGGCAAAGTTTTGCAGCTGGTTATGGATATTTCCCTGCTGGGCTGGTTTGACCGCCTCCTCGGTCTCGGGCTTGGCGCGTTGAAGGCCTTTTTTGTGGCGGCCATTCTCTACATGGCCCTGAGCGCCGGCCTGTCGTCATCCAATAACCTGGTGCGTAAATCGCTGAGTGCCAAATTTCTGGCCCGGGGCGCAAATATTGTCCAGGAGGCTATTCGCAATCCTGAACTGCGCCGGCTTTTTATTCCCCGGGAACCGGCGATCAAACCGGACAAAAAATTCGTTCCGGGGCCAATGCCGGAAAAGAAACAGGCTTGAGTTCAGCCGCTATTCTCCGGTTTTCCCGTCCGGGAGCCTGCGGACCCGCCATAATAGAGACGGACCAGTTTTTCCGGGTTGACATGGGCCAGGTAACCGGCAAGCATGACTTGGTTTAATATGGTTGTCCTCATTATACCAAGGCGCTGCCAGCGCCGGGCCGAGGTCGTGACCGCGGCCGGGGCCACCCTGATCCTGCCGAGCCGCTGCAGGCGGCGAATAAGATCAAGATCTTCAAGGATCGGCTGGTTGGCGAAACCTCCCGCCTGGTGAAATGTTTTCCTGCGGACAAAGATCGCCTGATCACCGTACGCCATCTGCAGCAGTCTCGAGCGCAGGCCGACCCCCCATTCAACGAGCCGTAGCCCGGCTCCCGGTCCATTGATTTTCAGCAGGAAGGCTCCGGCAGCCGTTCCCGGCCGCTCGAGAATAGCGTGGACATGAACGGCAAAGGCCGCAGGCAAGCGGGTGTCGCAGTGCAGAAACAACAGGGTCTTCCGGGAAGCGGCCCGGGCACCCCGGTTTTGCTGCGGCCCCCTTCCCGGCCGGGAGGAGACCACCTGTACCCCCGGTCGCCGGGCCAGGTCCAGGGTGTGGTCCGTGCTGCCGCCGTCGGCGACAATAATTTCCGGCCCCGGCCGCGGCCCCGCCAGCAGGTCGGCGAGCAGCGGTGCCAGGGCGTCCTCTTCATTGAGAGTGGGGATGATGATGGAAATGTTCAAGGTCCTGCGCCCGGTCAATATCGTGCAGAGGTTGTAGTGTGCATGAAGACAGACCTGCTTCCGCGGCCCGGTCAAGGGTCTGGTCGAAAACGGCGGCTGTCCCCCAGCTGATGTCGTTGAAAAGTGACTCCTGGGTGGTCGGTGCCAGGCCGCCGTGCAGGCCGATCAGGTAGTAGCCGCCATCCCGGCTCGGCCCCAGCACCAGGTCATGGGTCAGCAGCCGTTCCAGCGCTTCGGCAATGAGCGGCCCGTCGAGAGCGGGGCAGTCGGAGCCGACCAACACCGCCCGCGCCGCCCCTTCCTGCCAGGCCGACTGAAAGGCCGCCAGCATGCGGTGCCCGATGTTCCGGCCGCGCTGTTTTGCCAGCGGCAGGGCGCTGCCGAGCCACTCTCTCATCCGGCGCCGCGAACCGCCGGTGTAATGAAGAACGAGACGGGCCGGCCGCTGACTGGTCACGGGGCGGACCTGCCTGATGATCTGCTCGGTCAGGTGACGTTGCAGCCGCGCCGCGCCCGCGGCCCCTAGTTTATGGATCAACCGGGTCTTGACCTTGCCGGCCTCCGGATAGCGGGTAAAGACGATCACCTGTTCGATGGAATGGCGACGAAGAAGCATTTGTTTTTTTTATCAGTTGTTCGGCAAGAGCGCAAGAATAACCTGAATCCGTGACGGCTTGAGGTGGCGTTCCATGCAGTATTCCGGATTTATTGCATTATTGCTGAATAAACATATTGCCAGGTCTTCATCACGCCGCCCAGGGCACCTGTGCCACCTTACAGTTCTGAGATATGTGAAATCGAACAGTTACAAACCCCGTGATCAGTTGCATAGTGTTGCTATGCGCCTTCAGTCGCGCCTTGCCGTAGTAACCCCAAATTGCTTCGCAATTTGCTCATTGGTTACTGGTTACCCGGAATGACCTCAGACGGTCGGCGTCTTTCTGCTGTGGTACAGGTCGAGCAGTTTCCTGGTCGCCAGGGGAAGCAGGCCGAGCAGGGCAAAAGATAGCAGCATGCCCGGTGAGAAAATACCGGACAAACTGTCCAGTTCGGCCAGTTTCCTGCCCGCATTGACATAGACCACGGTGGCGGGCAGCATGCCCAGTTGCGATACCCAGTAATAGGTGGTGAGGCGGATGGAGGTCAGGCCCATGGCCAGGTTGATGACAAAAAAAGGAAAAATCGGGACCAGGCGCAGTGAAAAGAGGTAAAAAGCACCCTCTTTTTCCATGCCCTCGTTAATTTTACCTAGTCGGTCGCCGAATCTGTTCAGAGCCCAGTCGCGCAGCAGGTACCGGGCGGCCGCACAGGCCAGGGTTGCGCCGATGCTGGAGGCGAATGAGACCACGATGGTGCCGGTGGTCAGGCCGAAGAGACCGCCTCCCGCCAGGGTCATGACTACGGCCCCGGGCAGGGACAGGGCCGTGACCACAATATAAATGAGCATGTACGCCCCGATCGCGAGCAGTCGGTGTTCGGCGTAGAGCGCGGAGAAATGAGCTTGCTGCTCCTTGAGATAGCCCAGGCTCAGGTACTGATCCAGACCGAACACCTTGAAGATGACAATGAGCAGGACCAGGGCGCCGGCAAGGCCGAGTTTTTTCAGACGATCTGGTTTCATGCCGTGCTGCCGGATTGATTTTTTGATTGTGCAGACAGGCCGCGAAACTCACCGGAACCGGGGAAAAACAGGGGGACCTGTTTCGAAGGTCCGGCGCTCGGCATTTTCATGCTCGGAGTTGACTTGATGACCGGTTAAGCGGGCTGATTGTGGAAAAACCGCAGGCGGCCGCGCCAAGCAGGGCTGTTCCCGGTTCAAGAATAACCTGAACCGGTATGCGGCCCAGCATCTCCCGGTATACCCCGCGGCTGAACCGCGCCATAAAACGATCCGGTTCGAGCAGGGGCAGGATCCGCGGCGGGATGCCCCCGCCGATGTACACCCCGCCGGTTGCCAGGACCTTCAGGGCCAGATTCGCGGCCTCGGCGGCCAGGATATCAACAAAGAGATGCAGGGTCTCGACGGCCAGTTTAGCGGAGGCCTCCTGATCGTTCAAGGCCTTGAGTGCCGCTGCAACAATGACCGGCGTCCGGTCTCCGGCCCCGCGCATACGTTCGGCCAGCCAGGGCGGTTCGGCGATTTCAGTTTTCAGGAAGTCGTAGAGCGCCGGCAGGCCCAGGCCGGAGCAGACCCGCTCCACGCTGACATGTTTGCGCCGCCGCCGCATGAATTCCAGCAGCGCGGCTTGTCGGGCATTTTCCGGGGCGAACGAGGCATGGCCGCCTTCCGACGGGCAGGGCAGCAGCCGGTCCTGGTCCCGGACGAGAAAGGCCTCGCCCAGGCCGGTCCCCGGCGCGATGACCGCGATGGCTCCACGGGAAGCCGGTTGCCCGGCATTAATCGTTTTGAGACTGTCTGCAGGAAGATGGACCGCGCCCATGGCGGTGGCGACCAGGTCGTTCACCAGGCGCACGGATTTCAGGCCGAATTGCCGCCGCAGTTTTTCGCCGTCAATGAACCAGTTCAGGTTGGTCAGCTGGACCCGGTTGTCGCGCACCGGGCCGGCAACGCCGAAGCAGGCATGATCGGGCCGGCTGTCGTTTGCCGCCAGAAATTCGTTTATCATGGCGCCCGGACCGTCGTAGGCGGCGTTCCGGTATGTTGCTTCAGCCAGCGGCGGTCCGGGCCAGGAACCGGCCAGATGCAGGGCGAGGGAGGTCTTGGTGCCGCCGATGTCGCCGGCCAGCAGGCAGGTTCGGGCGGTCATTTTTCTGTCAGCTTCATGGTCTTTTTCGGTTATAATCAAGAACCGTGGCTCCATGGGGGGCCGGGCGGCATGCAATAAACTCTACATATTGTTTGTGTGAAGCATCACCTCAAGCCGTCGCGGATTCAAGGTGTCCGATAATTTCATTATTATAGCTGTTCGGCGGCAGAGAAACAAGGATAGTCTCTACCGCAAAACCTGTAAAAGAGGGCCGCTGGTGCCTCGAATGTACCCGGTCCGGATGGGTGGGCTATCGCCCCTATGTGCCATACGTTCCGAGCGGGTGCAGACGGGGTGGCGGCTTGCCAAAAAATCCTGAATCCGTGACGGCTTGCAGTGATCTTCCATGCAATATTTGGAATTTATTGTATTATCTCTGAATAAACGTATTTTCCGGTCGGCACCGCGCCGCCCTGCGGGGCGCCCGATAACGGCGC